>MDTG01159787.1_pt1 | contig 10250 bp, 11 predicted proteins | sample 811421 | NCBI WGS metagenome assembly MDTG01 (sample SAMN05326645, study PRJNA326480) | marine metagenome | isolation source: seawater | place: Pacific Ocean: South East | collected 2011 | reverse complement strand
GATGCCGGTTGGGAGGTGGATTCGAAGTGAAGGTAACCGTTGTCAAAGAGTGGAATGATTGGAACTCAACGGGCGCAATTCTCGAGGCCGGCAATGATCGATGCTCCTTTGAGCTCCCCGGAATTAGCCTTCAGGCCAAGGATATGGTGGTTAGGCAGGTAGAATTTGATCTCCGTTCCGGTATGTCGCTCAGCGATTCAATCGAAGCGCAGAGGCTGGGTGAAAGATTTGGAAATTTGCCTCGGGCTAGAAACGTGGGAAACGATTTGATTCTGATCGACGCCTCAGATCGAGCCGGGGTCTCGGATGCAGTTGACTTAGTGAAATCGGCCAGCTTTCTTGCGAAAAGTTCGCGGCGGCTCCTGGTCATCAGTGGACCTCTGGAGCTAGACGACGACTCCGACTACGGTAGCCTTGGAGCATTTGGGGCCCTTATGGTCCGACTTAGGGTAGCTTACTTTTTTTGTGTCGGGAAATCTGCTCGCCCTATGTATCTTTCGGTTGGAATGGAAGGTTCTTGGGACGGAGAGTCTCGATTCTCCGAAGATGCTCGAGAGGCGTACGATGATCTTCGTGAGCGAATTGAGCCAGGTGACGTCATACTCGTAATTGGTGGTGAGCAGCAACTGCTATCGTCCCTTGCAGGTCGGCTAGAAGAGGAATTGTTTTGAGAATTTTGTTACTAGGAAGTGCCATGGCTTTGGGTTTCTCACTTTTCCTAACCCCGCTTTTCATCCGTCTTTTTGCGAAGATTGGATGGGGTCAATTTATCCGTCAGGATGGCCCTGAATCCCATTACACAAAGCGAGGGACTCCCACCATGGGAGGAATCGTGATCTTTCTTGCAATTGGCTTTGGATTCTTTGGGGCGCATTTATTTGAGGGTCGAATGCCGAGCATCTCTGGCCTCTTGATTGTCGGTCTGATGTTTGGGCTGGCTGCAGTCGGATTTTTAGATGACTTTTCTAAAGTTCGTAGGCAGCAATCCTTAGGTTTGTCCCCAAGAGCTAAGGTTATCGGTCAGTTGGCGGTGTCCATCGGCTTCTCGTGGGCTGCGGTTTCGTTTCCCGACAAAAACGATGTCACACCGGCTGCACCCGGGATATCTCTTATGCGAGAGGGAGATATTTTTTCCTTTGCAGATTGGGGTTATTGGGGAACGGTAGCGGTCTTTGCTGTTTGGGCAACGCTGGTAATCGTTGGAACTTCGAACGCGGTCAATTTGACCGACGGCTTAGATGGGCTCGCAAGCGGTTCAACAATCCTAGTTTTTGTTGCCTATGTAATGATTACGTTCTGGCAATTCAATCAATCGTGTTACCGTGCCTTTCCCGACGAGGACGTAATCTACAAGTGCTACGAGGTCAGAGATTCTTTGGAATTGACAGCTCTCGCGGCTATTGCTGCTGCAAGCTTGATTGGATTTCTATGGTGGAATACGTCTCCGGCAAGAATTTTTATGGGAGACACTGGTTCCTTGGCACTCGGAGGAGGAGTAGCAGGACTAGCACTTTTTTCCCGAACCGAAGTGCTGCTCCCGATAGTCGGAGGCCTCTTTGTGATTCTGACCGGCTCAGTCATTCTTCAAAGGCTGTACTTCAAAGCCACCAAGGGCAGACGAATTTTTTATTCCTCTCCGCTTCATCATCACTACGAAATCAAAGGATGGGCGGAAGTGACGATTGTAGTCAGATTTTGGCTTATCGCAGGATTTTTTGCGGCTATTGGGGCCGGCCTGTTTTATCTTGAGTGGCTAAGTCGTTGAGCCCACAAAGCTTTGATGGACTGGAAAGCTGGAACGCCGATTGGTCGGGCTTAAGGGTTCTTGTAATTGGGCTAGGAGAGACCGGATTTGCCTTAGTGGACACTCTGCTTGAACTGGGGTGTCAGGTTGAGGTTTTGGCCGATGAGGCTCTTCCTGAACGCCGCGCTTTGGCGGAAATTATTGGCGCTAGGGTATTTTTATCCACCGACTCAGGAACTGAGTTACCCCTGGCTGAATCCATGCCGGATCTTGTTGTGACATCTCCCGGCATAGAAAGTCACTGTCCGACAGTTAGACAGGCGCATGGTTTGGGTTTAGAGGTATGGTCTGACCTTGAGGTAGCTTGGCGCACCCGGGACAAGATGGGCCCGGCGGCTGATTGGATCATGATTCTCGAGTCCCCGGAGAGCAAACTTATTTTAGAAATTTCCCAAGAAATAATCTCTCGAGCGGGACAGCTTTCCCGAGTAGTTGGGTTCGAGGCCCCTCCGCTGTTGGATGCCTTGCGGGATCCAAACCCATATGAATGCCTGCAAATCGCAGTTAAGGCAAGTTCCTTAGTGTGGAGACAACGTTTCCCAATTAGCCCGATCAGTCCTCTGGTGACGGTTTCGGTGTCTGATGAAAATACTGATTCGGGAGGAGTTTTTTTTGATGGAACTTCTTTGGCTTGTGTGTATAAAAAAAACACTGGTCATTCCGAAAAGGAAGTCCGGCTGGCTGAAGTAAACCCGGGCGCTCGAGCCATCGGCCTAGGTCTAGACTCGCCGGCCATGAGTGATTTTGGAATTGTTGAGGGGATATTAGTTGACAGAGCCTTTCTCGATAACAGGGCAAATGAGGCGCTTGAAATTGTGACGATAGAGGAGTTGACAAAATTTGGTTGGACAATACCGGAGGACCTCCCCACTATCCTAGCTGCAGTCGCAATTGCGAGATCTCGAGAGGTGAGCCCAGCGATTATTGCTGAAATTCTGGCAAACCCACGGGATTCGTGGATTGATAAAAATCTAAACGGCGCGCCTTAGCCTCTGTTGGCCTCATTTTTGCCCACACTGGAGGAGTTGAAAATTAGTGGCTGTAACGCAATTTATGCTCCGGAGGTTTGAAAGGGATTTGGCTTTGAACAGAGCTGCTCGAAAGCCGTCGTCACCGAAAGCACCAATAGCAGTCCGGCGTCTCTTCCGGAGGGAGTCTGTCGACTATGCAGTGATGGTGTCAACAGTCCTTTTTTTAGTCATCTTCGGGTTGGTCATGGTCTTGTCCTCTTCTTTTGTGGGATCGGCCCTCGGGAATGATGGTAATTTTTTTGCCACATTTTTCCGCCAAATGGTTTGGGTTGCCTTTGGGCTGCCCTTGATGTTGCTTATCTCACGGGTTTCCCCCGAAAGAATAAAACGCCTCGCCTCAGTTTTCTTTTTTACCGCCCTGAGCCTTCAAGCTCTTGTGTTCACTCCCCTCGGGGTTTCAGCAGGAGGTAACCGAAACTGGATCAGTGTTGGAGGTCTTACAGGGCAACCTTCAGAACTTCTCAAAGTCTCCATGATCATTTGGCTTGCTTATGTTCTCTCAAATGAGGCTAACGATGTTCGCGATCACAAGACCTTACTGCGGCCTGTTGGGATCGGAGTCCTGGCGGCTGTCGGTCTTGTCATGTTGGGCGCCGATTTGGGGACCTCTGGAATCCTAATTTTGATTGCTCTCGGAATTGTCTTCGTGGCTGGGGCTAGAATAAGCCACCTGGTAATTTTGGTCGTGCTAATCAGTCTTGGAGTCGTGGCGGTAGCTGTTATAAGTCCGTCCAGAGTGAACAGAATATTGACCTGGTTTTCCGGTTGTACCCCCGAGGACTATCTTGGCACCTGTTGGCAAATTGTCCATTCGAGCTATGCGCTCGGGTCTGGAGGAATTTTTGGCGTGGGGCTCGGAAATTCGCGAGCAAAATGGTCATGGTTGCCCGAGGCCGAGACAGATTTTATTTTTGCAATTGTTGGGGAGGAGCTGGGTCTTTTGGGGGCCAGCCTGGTTATAACCTCTTTTGTAGTAATTGCGGTCGTAATGACTCGATTGGTCAGGACGCAAAAGGATTCGTTCGCCCGCCTTGTCACGGTAGGAGTAATGGTTTGGCTAATTGGCCAGGCATTGGTCAATATTGCTGTGGTTTTGGAGGTTTTGCCAGTGCTGGGGGTACCCCTTCCATTTATGTCTGTTGGGGGTTCAGCTTTAGTTTCCTCTCTCGTGGCAATGGGAATTGTTATGGCGCTAAACCGCGAACCGAACAATTTACCTGTCGCCTCCAAATCCGCCAAGAAAGCTCCGATATGACCAGACTTCTACTGGTTGGTGGGGGGACTGCCGGCCACATCAACCCGATGTTAGCCGTTGCTCACGAGGCAATTCGACAAGCTGAGTCGAGGCCGGATGAAATTTTGATTGTCGGCTCAAAAAATGGAATGGAAGAAAAGTTGGTTCCCCAGGCCGGGATAGCTTTGAGTACTTTGCCCCGATTGCCACTGCCGAGGAAAATATCGTTCGCCTCCGTTTCGTTCATTCCAAGATTCTTGATTGCTATATTGCGCGGGCTTTGGATCCTGCGGTCACATCAGCCCGATGTAGTTGCAGGATTTGGAGGCTACGTTTCAGCGCCTATCTACATCGCAGCCTGGATAGCTCGTGTACCAATAGTCATTCATGAGGCCAATGCCATCCCAGGCTTCGCAAACCGACTGGGCGCTCGCTTAACCTCGCACGTAGCGACAACTTTTTCTTTGACAAAGCTATCTAGATCACGCCAGATTGGCATGCCCGTGCGGCGAAGCCTTTCCCATCCTGACGTCGAGCCAAACAAAATTTCCGCAAGAAATTACTTCGGTCTCTCCCGGCGAAAAAAAACGCTATTGGTGATTGGGGGGTCCCAAGGTGCAGCAAAAATTAATTCCACTCTCGAAAAAGTGGTGCCTGTATTGACGCGCTCTGGTTGGCAAGTTTTACACATCGTCGGGCCCAAGAATCCTCTGCCCAATCTTGAAAATTCTTCGTATGTCGCGCTCTCATATTGTGAACGCATGGATTTGGCATTTGCCTCCGCCACAGCCGTGATCTCGCGCGCAGGGTCCGCTACAGTAGCCGAAATTGGTGTTTTCGGGGTGCCTGCAATTTTTGTGCCCTATCCAGTTGGAAATGGTGAACAAGAAAAAAATGCTCTTGAGCTTTGCCGCTCTGGAGCAGCGGTATTAGTGAGTGACTCAGACTTCACGCCAGAGTATTTTCATTCTTCTGTTATGCCGCTCCTGGGCGATTCGGAGGCTCTGCGAAAAATGAGACGAATGTTCAAAGGGATGGCACATGTCGATGCGGCCTTTGATTTTGTTTGTATGATCCGGGAAGCCGGGAAAGGCAGAAAATAAATATGGTGAGGCTAAACCGGGGTGAATCTCTGCCGAGGGAGCTTGCTCGAACTCACTTGATTGGCGCGGGGGGCTCAGGTATGAGCGGCCTGGCACAACTTTTGGCTGAGCGAGGTATTCCGGTTACTGGTTGTGACCGGACGGCCTCCGACGTGACTGACGGACTAAATCAATCTGAAATTCCGATAAGTATCGGCCATGACATTGGCCATCTTTCTGATTGTGATTCAGTCATCTTTTCGAGCGCTATCAGACAGGAAAATCCTGAGCTAATACTGGCGAAGGCTCGCGGACTTCAAGTGCTCCATCGCTCGGAGGCTTTGAGCCGGCTACTAGAGGGAAAAAGGCTCATTGCGGTAGCAGGCACTCACGGCAAGACTTCCTCGACTGCCATGCTCGCAACTGCTCTGAAACGTCACGGCGTTGACGCGGGAGTCGTAAATGGGGGTGTAATCAGTGAGTGGGGAGTTTCGGCCCGTTGGGGCGCTGCACCCGAATTTGTTATTGAGGCAGACGAATCTGATGGTTCTTTCTCAAATTACGATCCGGCAATCGTCCTGATTACGAATATCGCTCCCGATCACCTGGATTTTTATGGCTCTATCGATTCGATCGAAGCAGCATTTGAAAATTTTGCCCGCTCGGCTAGCGAAGCGGTGGTGCTTTGTTCCGATGACGACGGGGCGTCTCGCTTGGCAAGCAGACTCGAGAGGGACGTTACGCTAATTCGATATGGAACTCATGAGAGTACTGACGTAAGGTTAGTGAATTTCAACGGTGGGCCCAAAGCCTCTTTCCGGGTGGTCCACCGTGAGGAATTTGCTAACTGCGAGCTTGAAATACCAGGACGGCTCAATGCATTGAACGCTTGTGGCGTTATTGCCTCCCTAATCGCGGCGGGAATACCGCTGGACTCCGCGGCAAAGGCAGCGAGTGGTTATACGGGAGCAGATCGCAGATTTCAATTTCATGCAGAAATTGAGGGGGTCCGCTTTTACGACGATCATGCACACCATCCCACCGAGGTAAGCGCGGCACTTGAGACGGCCCGGGAAGTAGCCGGAGGCGGCTCGGTAATAACAATGTTTCAACCTCACCTTTTTTCGAGAACTCGCCTTATGGCAGGGGAGCTGGCTCAATCTTTCTCGACAGGTAGCGACCACACCATTTTTCTTGACATCTGTGGGTCGCGTGAGGACCCGATCGAGGGAGTGACCTCAGACCTGATTATTCGAAAAATGCGGCCAGGGGCTTCGTTCGAGTATGAACCGGATTGGGATCGGGCCTGCGATTTAGCAATCAAGCGAGCTCAGCCGGGAGACATAATTCTGACAATGTCGACCGGTGATTTTTACCAGGTAGTGCCGAGGTTACTGGCCGCAAAACGCAATCATCATGGGGGTCAAAATGGATAGACCCGAGGGTTTCGGCAAACCCACACCATCGAAGAGGGGGGAGCGAAGAAAAACCAAGAGGACCGGTCGGCCGAGCTCAAGTGTTGGCGCAGCACCAAGCGCTAGGCCTAAAGTTAGACAAACCGAATCTGATGCTCCCTCTGCGCAAACGCGCCGCAGTCGGACCCGTGTTGCGGTTTCCCTCAGCTCAATACTTGCAGTTGGACTCGCCACCGTGTTGGTTGTGTTTTCACCATTACTTCACATGAAAAAAATAGAGCTGGAGGGCAATGCTCAACTGTCAAAATCCGATTTGGAGCCATTGTTTGAGAACTTATACGGCGTTCCCCTTGCTCTCATAACTGATGAAATTATCGCTGAGGTGTTGGCTCCAGTCAGCATGATCCAAGCCTTTGATAGCCGGATTGCTCCGCCAAACACTTTGATTCTAAGAATAGTCGAACGAAAACCTCTCGGGGTTTTTTACTCTGGGGAATCGTTTGATGTTGTTGACGCAGCCGGGGTCGTTTTATCTAATCCGGCAAATCCACTTAACACATTGCCCCAAATTTTAGTGCAGCCAGATCCCAAATCTTCCAGTTTTCGAGCCGTAACCCGTGTACTTGCAGCGCTTCCTGACCAACTCCTCAAGCAGGTAAACGCAATTACAGCCAGCACCCTGGACGATGTCAGGTTTACAATCCGAGAAAGCTCTCATGAAGTGGTCTGGGGGTCGTCCGAACGCTCCATTGAGAAGGCTGCCGTGCTGAGGGCTAGCCTCATAGCCCTAGATGGACTTGACTCTCGAATAATTGACGTGTCCACGCCTGAAAGTGTTGTTATTCGCGAGAAATAGCCAAGCTCATGCAATTGACCGGTTCTGCGACACGCCCTCAGCCTCCTACTGTCAGGGGCTTACACGCCTAACCTTCAGACGAGAGAAAAAGTGAAAAAAACTCTCATCTTCAACTAGAACTTGAAGGTTACCAAAGGAGAGAAAGTGTCGCGACAGCCAAAATACACCGCTCTTATAAAAGTCGTGGGGGTAGGCGGCGGAGGCGTGAATGCCGTGAACCGAATGGTTGACCGTGGTCTTCGCGGGGTTGAGTTTATTGCCATCAACACAGATGCCCAGGCCCTTGTGGATAGTGATGCGGACGTCAAGCTAGATGTCGGTCGAGACTTAACCCGGGGGCTCGGCGCGGGAGCCGACCCAGAAATTGGGCGTCGGGCTGCGGAGGATCATCAAGAAGAAATAGAGCAGGCTTTAGCTGGAGCAGACATGGTTTTTGTTACAGCAGGCGAAGGTGGCGGAACTGGGACAGGTGGGGCACCTGTTGTTGCTCGTATTGCGAAGTCGATTGGTGCCCTCACGGTTGGGATTGTTACCACACCATTTGTTTTCGAGGGAAAGCGGCGCATGGCTCAAGCCGAAATTGGGGTGGGCGCGATAAAGAACGAGGTCGATACTTTGATCGTTGTGCCAAATGATCGACTGATGGAGATTTCCGACCGCACCATTAGCATGCTCGAAGCCTTTGAAACTGCCGATCAGGTTCTTCTGGCTGGCGTCCAAGGAATCACCGACCTAATCACGACGCCGGGGCTCATCAACCTTGACTTTGCTGATGTTCAGTCCGTAATGCAGGATGCGGGAACTGCCCTTATGGGTATCGGGTCAGCTAGAGGGACAGACCGAGCCGCAAAGGCTGCGGAACTTGCGATGGCATCTCCTCTCCTTGAGTCGAGTATCGAGGGAGCGCAAGGCGTCTTACTGTCTGTGCAGGGTGGCTCTAATCTGGGACTTTACGAAATTAGCGACGCCGCAAAACTAATAGAGGATGCTGTGCATCCTGATGCCAATATAATTTTCGGCGCTGTTATCGACGATTCTCTCGGGGATGAGGTTCGAGTCACCGTGGTGGCCGCAGGTTTCGAAGAAAATCGACAAAGCCTTGGGCTAACGCCACCCAAGCAGGCGTCCTCATCGCCGATGGAGGATTCGTCGTCGCCGCTTGAAGCAGATCAGTCTTGGCTCCTGCCATCTGAAAGTGGGCCGCCACAAGAGCCCTCGGAGGCACCTATTTTTGCATCTGAATCCGAGGAAGATGGAGAGCTTGATGTTCCAGAATTTCTTCGCTAGGCAGTCCTAATATGGCTGGCCTCGAAGAACGTTGGCTTAGTGTTATGGCTGAGATTGGGTCTGCTTGTCGGGAAAGCGGCAGGGACGCGAGGGACGTCTCTACCATTGTCGTTACCAAGTTCCATCCAGTTTCATTGATTAGGGATTTGCATTCGCTCGGGGTCCGCCACATCGGAGAAAGTCGGCACCAGGAGGCAGTAAAGAAAAAAGAAGAGCTTGTTGACTTAGATTTGAAGTGGCATTTTGTTGGACAGCTTCAGTCAAATAAGGCACGGGCTGTGGCGGCCTACTGTGATGTGGTCCATTCTGTCGACAGGCAGTCGCTGGTCGATTCTCTGACAAAACACGAGGCAGAACTCGACGTGTTTATTGAAGTTAATACCAGCTCTGATCCGAAGAGAGGAGGTGTTGATCCCTCCCAAGTCAAGGTACTGGCGGAAAGGATACTTGAAACAGGAAACCTGAGACTTCGGGGACTAATGGCCGTAGCCCCGCGCGAGCTGGAGCCGGCAAAAGCGTTTGATGAGGTGGTTGAGATTCAGTCCGATCTGCATCAAATTGCTCCGGAGGCCAGGCATTTATCGATTGGCATGTCGGCAGATTTTCGGGAAGCGGTGGTTCGAGGTGCGACACACCTGCGCATAGGAACCGCAATAACCGGAAAAAGGCCAACATCCGCTTAGCCTGGAGTGTAAATCAATTATTGAGGGGCAGAAATGGCTAACCCACTAAGAAAAACTCTTGAATTCCTCGGTCTTGCCGAAGAGGCCAGTGAAGTTGAACCGGTGCCTCCCAAAGCGGGAAAGCGCTCAGACTCAGATCAGTCTCCACAGCGCACCAACGTGACTCCTCTGAGAAAGTCCTCCAAAAGAAGCGCAACCGACGTGAATGAAATTCTGACGGTTCACCCGAAACAGTACGGTGATGCGCAGGAAATAGCAGACAATTTTCGTGAAGGAATTCCGGTGATAATAAATCTGAGCCAGATGAGTGATTCAGAGGCGAGGCGACTGGTCGACTTTTCCAGCGGGCTCACTGAGGGCCTGCGAGGTCATATAGAGAGGGTCACCCCGAAAGTTTTTCTTCTCTCGCCGGCCCACGTCATGGTCAGTGGTGAGGGCCAAGACACGGATTACGACCTCGACGCGAGTTTGTCTGAGTATTGAGACAGCTTTAAGGGTTGGAGTGAGTCTAAAATAAAGTATGTTTTCTCTGTTGGCGTGGCTGGTATACGCGGGTCTATATCTGTTTTTCATAGCGATGTGGGTTCGTTTTATTCTCGATTGGGTTAGGGTTTTGCGTCGCAATTTCCAGCCGCGAGGTTTGGTCTTGTTGGCTGCAGAGGCCGCTTACACGGTCACAGACAAGCCCTTAGCGACGGTTCGCAGATTTGTGCCTACAATTCGTTTTGGGGGAGCCGGCATTGATCTCGGTTGGAGCGTCCTCATGATAGGGACGTTAATTCTGATGTCAATAGTGGGATCTTTTCGTTAGATTGAAGAGATTTTGCGTACTAGGAGGTAGGCTATGGAACACGGATT
>MDTG01158249.1_pt1 | contig 10250 bp, 5 predicted proteins | sample 811421 | NCBI WGS metagenome assembly MDTG01 (sample SAMN05326645, study PRJNA326480) | marine metagenome | isolation source: seawater | place: Pacific Ocean: South East | collected 2011 | reverse complement strand
CGTGTACTCATAGGCAAGGCGGATGGTGTGGGCGACGGACGACTTGCGGAGGTTCTGGTCGTTGACGTAGTTGGTGAAGCGAAGGTAGGGCTTCTCTCGAGTGGAGTATGCGGTGCCCGCTTCCAGGTTTCGGATCGCGACGCCTTCGGAGTAGATGTTCGCGGTCGTCAGCGCGGCTTCTCGGGCGATGTTGTACGCCGTACCGTTGGCCTCCGCAGAGACGGCAAGGTCGACGTAATACAGGCCAGTGTCGGAGTCTTGCAGGATGTCCTGGTAGTTGACGCCCTGGTGAAGGACGTGGTTTCGAGCACCCGCGGTGAACGGATTTCCTGTGTCGTCAAAGCGCACGGTCACCGTGGTTGTCCCGGTGGAGTGGGATGAGCTGCTGATCATGTGCAGTCCTGAGCCTGTGCTGAGCTCCGCCACCCATCGGCCACGCGTAAAGTCGGCTGTCGCGTCGCCACCCACATCGAATGTGTTGGCAGATCCAGACAGCGTGCTGCCTTTTGTTCCCAGTGTGTCTGGCACAAAGATGCGCCCGTCGGCATCCGTAAACTCTACACGCGTGAATGCGGTAGTGGTCGTTCCCGGGAAGAATGCCCCGACCTTGCCCTTGAAGTACACCCGCACTGTGCCCGTCGCCTTGGAGGACCCAGTCCCACCAGTGAAGGCGGTCAAGGCCTTGGCAAACAACGGATCTGCGAGCGGGTAGGTCTCCCCGGTCAGCGTGAGCTGGGTGGGGTCAAGCACGCTCACGGAGGTGATGTCCATGAAGGGTGTCTTGATGTTCTCGGTGGCGATGTTTGCGGTCTGAACCTGGGCGGCCCCACCGAACGTCAAGGCGGTCAGGTCCAGATCTCCAGGCACCGGACGGACCGCTACCCCGGAGGACAAGACGGGCTGACCCAGGCTGTCTTCGGCAACCAGGTCGTGCAGCCCGACGTCGACGTACTCCGCGACGTTGTCCTTCCGGATGACCTCGTAGCTCTGCTGCGAGAGACTCAGCGGGACAGTGCCCGCAGTCACCGTCAAGGTATCGAGGGTGGCGGAGACGACCGTGGTCTCCGTCAAGGCGACGGTGTCGCTGCCAAACCGCAGGATGTCGCCGGCGACCACGCCGTTTGCGGAGAACTGGCCGTTAGTGTCCTGGAAGGTGTCGAGGGAGCCCGAGGACGGACTGAACCCCTTCGAGCCGCGGACAATGCGACGGCCGACATCTGTGATGTCCCGAATGTCGAGCGCCTGAGTAATCCGCGTCGGCTGGTAAACGTAGACATCGGTCTTGCCGCCGATGTGGACCCCAGTGGTGAGATCCGCGTCTGCGGCGCCGGCGAAGCCCCCAGGAATCCCGCTGATGCTCTGCGGTCCCGCGATGAAGTCCCGCGCCATCTCCGCATCGCCGAACCCAATGACCTGAAGCGTATCGACGCTGGCGTAGTTCTCCGTGATGAGAGTCGCGATACCGCGGGACGTGGCCAGGGTACGGGTCGTGATGGCGGAGCGCGCTCGCGTGACTGCTTCCGCTTTGGTCTCGTCAGCAACGCCGGACTCGAAGCCCACCTTGTTGGTGACCTTCACCGCGCCGATGATGGTCTCGACCTTTGTGATGTCGCCGGCGGAGATGTTGTAGGACGTGCCGTTTTCTTCTGCCTGCACAGCAACATCGACGTAGTACAGGCCAGACTCACGGTTGAGCGACATGCTCGTCGATGTGGCACTTACGATGGCGCTTGGGTGGAAGTTCAGACCCGCTTCGGTAGAGAACTTGACCAACGAGTCAATGACGATGGACTGCGGCGCCGAGAAGTACACCCGGACGGTTCCTGTCGCCAAGCCTCCTGTCTGGATCGACAGAAAGAAGTTCCCGAGAAGGGCGTTGAGCTCTGCCCGCGTCATGGTCTCGAAGTTGTTCAGAGACTGCGTAGTAGAGATCGCTCGGATTTCACGACGGACCGGTGCGAGCATTGTGGCCATCGGCCGGATGACCAGGTCTCGAATACCGGAGCCCTGAGAGACATCGAGATCGGAGTGTTCCGCTGTGAGTCGGTCAACCAGGTAGGACTCCATGTCGACATCGAGAACACTGTCGCCGATCCGCTTAAGGAAGGGGTCGATAACGGAAGTGCGGAAGGCGGAACCGTCTGCGGTCGAGATGGTGCTGTCGTAGCTCTCGACCAGTTCTTTGAACAGGGCCAGTAAGGTTGCGTCGGCCATAGTGTGCTCACAGCGTGATGGGTAGAATCTCAGACTCGCCGGAGAAGGTTACCATCCTCACAGAGGCTGTCACCTCCAAGGTGGTCTGGTCGAAGTTGAGCGCGGTCAGCGACAGGTTCAGGAGGCGCTCGTCTGCAGGAAGACGAGTAGATGCCTGCCTGCTCGTAAAGAAGTCCTTCGTGTCGGAGACCGCTCTTGCAATCTCAGCGGACAAGGTTGCGGAGTTTTCTGGGTCGATCGCCCCACTGATAGACTTTACCAGAGATCCGCCCTCGAGGGAGTCGAACCGGTTGGTCTGCGTGGTGGTGATCAGGGTCTTGATGACCTGCTGGGCGAGCTTCTGGGTTCCAGACACCCCGGTGAATGTCGTGGTTAGGTCATACTCCACCAACGCGGAGCCTTTGGTAGTGAGCTGCGAGGAGAACACAACGACATCCATCTCAGCAGCGGTGACAGAGGAGAACAGGTCAGGGAGGCGCACATGGAGAACGCCGCGGCTCACGACGGTGAAGTCGGAGATGCTGAAGTCGTTGACCGTGACCTTCTTTGTGTAGGTGAAGTCGCCATCTCCAGACACCTTGATGGTGCGCGTCGACTCTGTTGTGAGGTCTTCAACGGAGTCGACGGCCAAGCTGTCGGAGAGCACGATGAACTGCAGGTCTTTCATGCATCCTCCTCTTTCGCTTCGATCAGGTCGATGGCTTCCAGTGCCATGTCGGCAATCCGCTCAACAAGCTGGTATCTCGTTATGCTCGCCCAAGGGTAAGCCGTCGTAGCTTCTGACGAGGTGGTCGCGGGCGCTACGCCCTTGAGTTGGTACATCGCCAAGCTCAGGCTGTCCTCCGTCCCGCTGCCGGCGAGCTGGTACGAGAGCTTCTGGTCTTCTAAGACAGAGAGGACATCGAACAGCGCGGAGAGCGCATCGGACTCCGTCTCTACCGCGGCCGTGGAGGTGCTCGATGAGGCAGGGTTAGACATTGCGGAGCTCCAGCAGCAAGGAGCCGACGTCCCGGACGGTCTTCTTCATCAGCTCTTGGTAAGAGCTGTCGTCGTAGCTGACGCCGAAGAATTCGGTGTACTGCCCGCTGATGAGGAGATCGGCCATCCGATCATAACCCTCCTCCCGCAGGAGCCGTAGGGCCTCGTCGACCCGCGGGCTTGCCTCTACGGTGTAGTTGGCCACGATGTCGCGCGTGGCCTCAAGCAGAAGACGGAGCCGCAGGGACTCGTAGAGGGCATAAGAGATGCTGTTCCGCGTCACTGACCACGCGGTAATTCGGTAGCTGGAGCTTGTCAGAGGAATCTCGGGCTGGACAAAGCAGCGCGTCGTCTCTGCGGCGAGCCCCGCCGCCAGCCCGTCGAACTTCGCCAGAGAGCCGGTCGACAGAGAGTCCTTGTCGAGGGTGACCCAGCACACCTTTGTCGCGGTCTCCCCCGTAGCGTCATCAGTGTAGGTCACAGACAGACGATCGCCGACCAAGAGCCCTTCGAGGGTGTGGCTGCTGTAGGATGACACATCCAAGCGGTTGGTCGTGGCGTCCCCATCTCCGTCGTCCGGGGCAGTTGCTGCTGTGACCGCAGACGCACTGGAGGCGGCGACCGCAACACGGTCTACCCCGTGCTTGGACATTACCTCAGCCAGCCGCAGATTCAAATCAGAAAACTTGTACGCATCCAGCCTCGTCGAGAGCGCGGCCAGCTTAGACAAGAGCAAGAGGTAGCGACCGTACCCTGAGCCGCCGGCGCGAGTCACGACGAAGTCTACGCCGGAGAGGCCAGAGTCCACCTCAGGGGCGAAGGAGATCGCAGTGAAATCTTGGCCGCCAGTCGTGGTCCCCAGGGTTTTCGCGAGAGAAGACTGCGTCCCGGGGACTTGCCATAGCGTCAGCTGATCCGTAGACGCTATGGTCTCGGACAACACTGCCGGGTAGGACAGCTGCTTCGATTTCCCTTGGGCAGAGGTCAGGACGCGATAGAAGATGTCCCCCTCAGCAGCGTCGATGGGGCGACCCAGAGAGAGGGTTGTGTCGTCGACCACTTCGGAGATTGTCGTAGAGACAGACCGGTCTCCGATCGCCAACTGGATGGTGCGGCCGACCAGGTCTCCGAGCTCGGATGTATTGAACCCGGAGGAGAGCGACAGGCTCTCGTCATGTGTCACGTCAGGGTCGCTGTCCTCTAGGAAAGACGTGGTCGGGCTGCCGCCGGACGCCACGACATAGAAGCGCGCCGAGGTGCCGACGGAGTACGGGACGCTCTCAGAGAGCCGCAGTGCGCCGTAGTCTGTAGACCCGGAGGTGGCCAGGGTGATGTCTTCAATGCGGGCGCGGAAGGCACCGACGATCAGATCATCCCCAATTTGGGGGTACTCCGCAGGAAGAACCGCGTAGCGCAGGCCTGTCTGCCCCTGCGTGATCTCTTGCTCCAGAGTCATCTCTACGGAGGAACCGATTGAGAGGATCTTCACGTGCTCCTCGCTGGCCTCTCCCGGAGAGAGAATGAGCATGTCGCCAGCTGCGGGTGGTCGAGCAAAGAAAGCAGAGGTCGAGGTGGAGGAGAAGGAGAATGCATCGACGGACCCGGTCTCCAGGAAGACCGCAGTTGTCTTCCCTGCGAGCACTTTCCACGTCAGCGCGCCGATGTCGCCCCCTGCGGAGAGCGGCAGCTCCTCGCTCAAGGTGATGATCTGAGACGACCCACTCGCCGCGGCCACAGAGGTAATCGAGTACGTCCCCTGTGAGGCGCCGGAGGTGATCTGCAGGTAGCCGTCCTTGAGGTTGGTGCCCGAGGAGACATCCAGGTCAATCTGGCTGCCAACAGCGATCCCGTTGATGTTCAGCAAGTCGGACAGGCCAGCATTGGCGGAGAGGTCTACGGTAAATTCAGGCGTGGTCTCTGCGCCGGCGGAGTTCTTGGCTTTGCGAATTGTGAAGGCCTGGCCCGTAAAGTAGGACGAGAAATTCGTCGTCAGCTGCAGCGTCTGCGAATCACTGACCGCGGAGACGGTGTAGTCACTTCCACCCACGGTCAGGATGTCTCCCTCGGACACGACACCATGAAAGTAGGAGGACGCGGAGACGAACAGGTTGTTGCTTACACCCCCCAGGATATCGTTTACCGGAATGTAGTAGGTCGGTGTGCCCGAAGACGTAAACGGCCCCGCCTTGTTCGCGGAGGTGGTTGCAGTCACCAGCAGGGAGGTCTCGCTCTCGACCGCTGCGATGTTGTAGTTCCCTGCAAATCCGCCGGAGGTAATTACGATGGTGTCTCCGACGGCAACGCCGTTGGTCAAGAACGCCTCCGAATCATCGGTGACGCGCTGCTGGTAGTCAGGGGCGTAGATCGCCCACAGCACCTTCTGGGGAAAGCTAAACTCTTGCTTAAAGGCTGTTCCGTCAGGGGCGGTGTACCCTGGGGCAGTAGAGCTGATCGACAGCTCACCGTCGGATGAGACACTGCTGATGATGTACCACCCGCCGTTTTGCCCACCTGTCGAGATGTGCAAGAGATCTCCGCTGGTAACACCCTTGCTCGAGAGGTTTGTTGTTGTCGTGGCAGAGGAGACGTAGAACCGAAGCTTGGCGGTCGCGGTGTCTCGAACCAGTGTGTACTTGACGCCGGTCTGGTGAGAGGGCGTAGAAGCGACACTTGGCTGTAAGGTCCGTCGGTTAAAGGCGAAGTCATTGGCGCCATTTGTCCCGCCTGTGTCGGTCAGCACGGCTTCCAAGTTGGAGGTGATCGAGGCGATGGTGGTGTTGGCCCGGTAGTCGATGCCGCCGATCTGCTTCTCGTAGAAGACGGTGTCCCCGGCTTGCGGAATAAAACCGGAGACGGTTTCCGTTGTGTAGGCCGAGGTGAACCCGTTCCCTGATGTGGAGATCAGGAACCGGTTCGGGTCAAAGAAGTAGCCCTCCATCGAGAACTCCGAAGACGCCGTAGCAGTCGTAGACCACCCAAGCTCATGCCAAGTCTCACCCAGCTCGCCACCGGTCCCGTCCCCATCAACATCAATTTCGGGCGCTTTGAGCGTGAATATCTTGTGGGTTGAATCGACAGCAGAGACAAAAAAGCTCGACCCCGAGTCGCCGGCGCTCCCTTTCTCAGAAGGATCTGTCCGGCCACCGACGCCAGTGAGCGGTCCCGAAATGGTTGTTCCAGTCCCAACCTGGTCCCAAGCACCCATGACAAACCACATGCCGGCCGTGATGTCCTGGGCCACGGAATTATCCCAATAGACTACGGCATCGTCCGTGCTCCACTTGGCCAAGGGGTGGCCCTGGAATGCCATCAAATTCGTCGGGGCAGCGCTGCTGGGGCTCGGGACCGTGCCGGCGCTGGCGGTAGACTCCGCGAGCTTCTTTCCCCATATGCCGTCGTTATCGGTATACCACTCGCTGGTCTTCCGAGACCCGTACCCTTTGTAGGCAATTCCCGCCGTCCCGGACCACTTGGCTGCACCGACGGTAGCGGTCCCAGAGTCTTTGATGTTTGTCCCGTCTGTGCCTGTGGTGCGAACCACAGCAGCCAGGCTCCCGGAGACGCCGTTGCCGCTCCACGTGCCGCCGGCGTCGAGTCCCCCACTGAACGCGGTCGCGGTGAAGCCCGCAGGAACGATGGGCGTGGCCAGGGCATTTCCTGCAGCACCCGGGTAGGCCGCGGTCGCCGTCAGGTCCAAGATGCTTGCATCGCCCGAGCGGATGGAGGCAGTGATGATCGTCCGTATGTTTGACTGGGACTCCTGGATGGCGTTGTAGAGATTACTGATGGTCTCGATCTCGTCGTTCCCGATGGCGAATCGGTCTGGTCCACTTGGTGTTCCGAGAGGCTCTACCTCGAACATCGTGCCGAAGAAGTTGAGCGAGGTGCCGGCGACAATCATGGTCACAGACTGCGCCTGGACGGCGGAGCTCGCCTGCGAGCGTGACATCGGGTGACGGACCGCGGAGGTCTCTGTGCTACCAGTCGAGCCCGCTGACACCGGCAAGAAGGTCTCGAGCGGTGTCCCGTCCGCATCGCTTGCCGTAGGGTCTGTAGACGCGCCAGCTCCTGAAACAAACAAGGTGCCAGGAAAGGACTGTAGGACAATGTAGTTGATGTCGTCCTTTCCGTAGCTGACCGTCCCGTCGCTTGCCGTCGTTGCCTCAGCGAGGAATCCCGGGGAGATCGTGAGGGTGTTCGTCGCGGTGTCGATCCCCGTAATCCGGTGCTGCTCCCCTGTGGTGGAGACAACGTAGCAGGAGAACTCCGTCCGAGATCCTCCGGTAAAAGACGTGGTCTTGGAGGGGAATGTGTAGCTCGAGAGCGTCGCGCTACCTTCCAGCAAGACAGGGACGCGCATGCTCCCAGTGCCACGAAGGCGGCCCTCGACACGAAGACCTGAGAGCACGGAGGTATCCCCTCCGGTAATCTCTATCGAGGAGGCGTCGCCGATGGGGTCGGCGTCGCTGTTGTATGCGTAGAAGCGGACCCGATCTCCAGAGGCTTCCGCAGTAGACTTTTTCGCGAGGGAGTTGTACTGCGCCGCGATTGTAGCGGCCGAGTAGAACGTGCCTGACAAAGAGACGGACTCTACCTCCCCGTTGACCAGCAGGTTCAGAGAACCCGACGAAATCACTACAGGGAAGGTGATGTCTTCTGTGGAGCGAACACTGGCGGTGAGAGACATCTTCGTCGCGGTCACGCTGCCTTTACGAGATCCGTAGATGTAGTCGACCAGCGGGCGGCCGTTGGCGCCTCGCGCGACGTACTGCCGCGGTGTCAGGCTCCCTGTCCCCTGCAGCGACAGGTATGTCTTGAGCGTCTTTGCGTTCGAGCTGACGGGGACAACCACGGTGCCAGTTGCATCAGCTGCACTGAAGACAAGGCTCAGCGCTGCTCGGGCAGCGAGGATGTCGACAAGGTCGGCCTCTGCGCGCTCTGCTTGCTCGTAGACATCCGAGGCCTCGACCGTCTCCTTGATCTGACGGAGGCGGACAGCTACCGCGGCGGCGACCTGTGAGGCGGCGAGCTTCTTGACATCAGCGGCCACCATGCTGGACAGGCCCGCTTCCACGCGATCGACGAGCACCCGCAGCGAAGCCAGGGCGGTGCTGATGGCCAGGGCATTGGTCGCAATGTCGGCGTCGATGAGCGAGAGGTTCCGCGTGTTGACCAGAGGGCTGAGCTCCTCGGTCAAGAACGAGCTGACCGAGGCGTCAAACGCTGCAAACGATGCTGCCCCACTCCCCGACGACAGGCCGGACAGCGCCCGCAGCGCAGCCGACAGCTCGGCGGTGCTTGTAATCATCGACGGGTCGGACTGTTCGGCGGACAGTAAGACCTCTTGTGAGCTCAGTGTGTCCAGCGACACGAACATCGTGTCGATCTCATCTTGCAGCTCGGAGAGCGCCAGGCCGATGAGATAGAAGGTAGAGTTCGGGTCTGTGACCAGCGCAGCTGCGGTGAGGGTCTGGAGCTTCTGGAAGACCTTCTCAGGGTCGACGGTGTCGGTCTCTGGGTCTCTCGAGACAGTAAGAGACGAGGGCAAGTAGTTCTCTATCGCCCGGCGTAACTTGTCTCTCGTGATTGCCATGTCATGCCCTCTCCGTGACCAGTCTACCCTAACTGGCGAGGGTGGGGTAAACCACGGAGACCAGGTCCGCTGTTGCGGTGGACGGTACCGTGCAGATCCGCTCCAGGCTCAACAGCAAGTTGTTGATCTCGATCTTCACTTTCGCGCCCTTGAACAAGCTGAAGGTCACCAGCCCGGCCGCGTTGCTGTAGATCGCCTGGTACTGGTTGGCGAAGATGGTGTCGTTCCCTGAGACAAAGGGCTGGTTGATGTAGCGGATGACGACCTTGTAGCCTTTCAGTGGCTGGCCTTGGACATCGTACAGGTAGCCAGAGATGGTGCAGAGATCGCTGCTGGAGGGGGGCATCAGGTCACCACAACGAAGGGGTCAGTGGCCGAACCCATCAACGTGAGGAGGTTCGAGGTCGAGGCATCCGGCACAGTGATTTCGCGAGAGAAGGACGTCGAGACAAAGGACACGCGGATCTTGGTTCCTCGGACCACGTCGAACTCGACATGCCCTGAAGAGTTCGCCGCGTACGAGATCTCGCGCTGCGCAACGGCCATGTTCGCGGTCGGGAGGTAGAGGTTCTGCACCTTGACAACGACACCCGAATACGCCGCCCCTGCCAGGGTGATGAAGTCTGCATAGAGCTTACAGACAGAGGCCGTAGAGGGAGGGGTGACGGAAGTGGCTACGACGGTGACTGTCCCGGTTTGGGTAGAGGCGGAGGTCACGGTCAGATCCGCGGTCGTGGTCGCAACGCCAGTCTTGTAGAGCCGGAGCTTGTATGCGGCCTCGTCGAGGACAAACACGACCTGCCCGTTGGTGTCCGTTGTTCCGGCCGCCAGGAACACCGTGTTGCCGGAGTTGTAGACATTCACACGGACGCCGGCGACGTTGGCGCTGCCGTCGTTGACCGTCAAGGTGACCGTCTTCAAGCCCACCTGACCAGACAACAGCGTGTAGAGCTCGTCTCCCGTGTTGGCGCTGACTTCGACATCGAGGCTGTAGTTCTTGGTCGCAGAGGAGTACACATTGAAGTGCCAGAACCCCACACCGGTCAGCGTGAAGGTGATGGTGTACGTGCCCGTCGAGCCGATCTCTGTGATGGTGTAGGACGGGGCGGACTGCGCGGCGTTGTTCTTGTAGAAGGCCAGAGTGAAGTCAGACTGCGCGCGCCCTGTCGGGGCGTAGAACATCGCGTAGAAGGCAGTCCCGGACTTATGCTGTCTCGTCATACGCCACTCCTGTCATCTCTTGGATCTCTGCCAGAGAGGCCAAGGCGCTATCGACCGCGTCTGTCGTAAGGGTTGCACTCAGCGCAGAGTTCCTCGGCTTGATGGAGGACAAGAAGGCGAACTCGTCGTCGATCTTCCCCAGCTCCTTCTCCTTCCACTCCTCGATGCTCGTCCGGAAGTTCTTGAGTGCCGTCTTCTGCTCATCGGTCAAAGCCACTTCACACCCCCAGCTCGCTGAACCGCG
>MDTG01216210.1_pt1 | contig 10251 bp, 9 predicted proteins | sample 811421 | NCBI WGS metagenome assembly MDTG01 (sample SAMN05326645, study PRJNA326480) | marine metagenome | isolation source: seawater | place: Pacific Ocean: South East | collected 2011 | reverse complement strand
GAGCCGTACTTGACATCCGATCCCACGATGCCGACGTAACGCCATCCAAAGTTCGAACTGTATATGTGATCCGGTCGGAAGTTCCGGAGCATCCGGCGTCCCCAAGCCAAGGTTTCGTCCGGTTCGTCCCCGTTCACTACCATGCGGAGGCTCCAGACGGACAAGTTTTTGAAGGTCGGGTCCAGCTCGCCATCGAGAAAGGCCTTTTCGTAGTGAAGGTAGCGCTTGAGCGGATCGACCGTGGCAGGAGCATCTTCCAGAGCCAATGGGTTCGTCTGCTTGAGCGGCAGAGCGTGCTCGAGTGCAAGGGCCAAGGCCAACCTATTAAGGATCCCGCTCTTTGATTTTGAACTCGTCTTTAGGATGGCTTCGTAAATCTCCATAGCCTCTCCGAAGCGGGCAGGTCCATAGCCTTTTCGCATCCGCTTGGCTTGGGCTCCGTCGGCGATGAGCATTCTCTTCAGCAATACGGCGTCCGAGTGCAACCGTTCGGACTGGGCAAAATGCTCTTTGCTTTGCTGCCCGAATTCCGCAAGACCGCGGGGGGTGGCGTCGAGGAGGACGACGAACTTCACGAGAAGATCGTCCAGCTTGTCGCTCCTCATAAAGGAGGCCATTTTCTCTTCCTGCGTGGGAGTCTCTTTGCCCGGTTCTTCCTCCTCGGTGAACAGTTCCTCTAGTGAATTGTCTTGGTTCTTCTTGCCCTTGCCGATTTCAACCTCGGGGAAATCGAATTTCTTTTCCCTCGCTTCCTTGGTCGTGGGGGCGGGATCGAAAGGAATCTCCTTGGTCAAGCGATTCCTCAGTTCGTCCAATTGCTTGGCGTAATGGGCTTCGATTTTCTGGCCGGCTTGCGTAAGAGGGACAAGTTCCTCCTCTTTGGCAAATCCTAGGCTTGCCGTGCCGAGGGAAAGAAGGATCAAACCGCCGTTGAACGTATTTTTCATAATTTTCATTATAAGTCTAATTTCGCGATGCAAAAGGTGTTCGAAGGAATTCCGTATGCTCTAGAAGGCTTGGTCCATCTCAATGTACTTCACTTCCGGGAGCGCCTTGAGCTTCGGGACGTTACCTTTAGGGAATTTGGCAGCAAAGCCATTGATGATTCGGAGCACGCTCGGGGGGGAAGCGCCTAGCTCTTTGCAATGGCGCTCGGCGAGTTGTTCCAGGGTCTCTCCTTGCTTGTTTTTTCCATCGGTGAAAACCTCTTTTTTGTAGACCACGATGTAATTGATCTTGTTCGGGACTTTCGGAGCAGGCTTGGCTTTGGCTTGAAAAACGAGTTTTGCCCCGGCGATGGGCTTGGAAAGTTCCTTGGGATCGGAAAGAAAAGTAACCGGCTCCTTGTTGGGCCAGTTCCAGGTTTTCCCAAGGACGAAATGCCGAACGGGAAGTTTCGGGGCCTTAACCTTTACCAAATCCTTGACTTGACTGATGACTTGGATGGCCGGACCCGGGCTTCGCTCGAGTTTCGAAACAGCCAACAGATGAGTTGGGGTTTGGTACACCTGGACGATGCGGATTTTCCATCCACCGTCCGGAACCCCCAGCTGAACGGAAACGGTCGAGTCCTGGGCGTGAACCCAATTGCCAGCGAAGCTAAGGGAGGCAAAGGCTAAGATCTTCAATATATTTTTCATCCAATTTATTTGAGCAGTTTGACCATCGCTTCCCCCATGGCGACACCGACGTCCATATAGGTTTGGGCGTTCCCGTCATAATGGCTGTTGGAAGCTCCGCCCTGACTGAGCGGATGTGTGTAAACGGTGGATACGTTACCTTTGAATTCGGGGTAGTTGCCGGTCGCGCCGTCCACGGCGAGCTGGGCATCGAGGATCAGTTTGTCGTTGCTCGGTTGAGCGTCTTTGGCGGTTTGTCCCAGCGTTGCCACGACGAACTTGGCCTTTGGCGCCTTGAATTCCTGACGCAAGGTCTTGATCAGACGGACGAGGTTTTTCTCGTACCGTACCGCATGGGCCTCGACGTAGCGGTCCTTGTCGCCCTGCCACCAAGCAAAGCCCTCGATCTCGTATCCCCTGCCCTTCCAATGAGGAAACTCCTTGTCGAAGTTATCGAGCACCTCGTGAGCGGCTTGAAAGCAGTCGTCGTACTGCTTGCCGGCATACCAATTAATGGGTTCGGGTTTAGTCCCTTTGTCCCAGGAGAGGGGAGACTCCTTGTAGCCCGCGTAGGTCTTCCCGCCGTACTCGAAACTTTTGCTGCCGGGGGTCAGAAAGTCCCAAGATAAGGAACGGTTGCCCTGCGATGTCTTGAGGATGAGAACCGGCTCATCAACATGGTTACCAACGGCATGGCCAAAGCCGATTTCCGGGCCGATTCGTCCTCCGGCGACTCCAAGAGGTCGGTTGCCCGCCGCAGTCACCACGCCCCTGTACCAGACGTCGTCACGAGCTGTCCATTGCCTGTTCTCATCAATCAGGTATGGATACATTCCCTTGAACTTCACCATAGTGGAGAGAGCCCCGGGGACATCCAGACGGACGATCCAGCCCAGGCCGTTGGCCTGCTTGGTGAAATAAGTGATTTTGAAAGGCACCTTCTTTCCACCTTCCAACTTGATCTCCGTGCGAATCGGGTCCTGTCCGACTTCCTGCCGGTGGACGACCTTGCCATCGACTTCCATGACGTTGTAGGCCGATCCCCCATAACCGGGCCTGAACTCGTAAATGCCCGTCTCCTTTACCCGGACGGATCCACGGGTAACTTGAGCACCTCCACCCGGATAGGAGGTTGGGCGCACGCCGCCGAAGGCCTCAAGCTTCAAGGTCTTGGTCGATTCCATGGAATCGTAGTCCACTTCAGAATCATAGTCCCCTTTGTAGACCGATACCACCGGGTCGATGAACTGTTTTCCCCAGCGACCGCTTCCCCCGTCCACCTTGCCGGCACCCACCATGTTGGACTGACCGGAAAGAATGAACACCTTGACTGGCTTGTCCGTAGCGGCCGACTTCTCAGTGTGCAAAAAGGCAAAGGAGAAGGTGAACAGAAAGGTCGAGCACCTCAAGAGGATCGATTGTAATGAAGACGAATCTTTAATCGTCATTCCCTCTTCTTTTGTAAAATTGACTCCTCTTAATCAAAGTTTTGCCAACTACTTTTTCAACAAATCGGCCATGGCCTTCCCCATAGCCAGCCCGACGTTCATGTAGGTCTTGGCGTTTCCGCCATAGTGAGCGTTGGAAGAAGAACCCATGCTGATCGGATTCGTATAGACGACGGCGGCTTCCCCTTTGTGACCATCGCCAAAGGCGAACATGCCGTCGATGATGAGTTTCTCGTTACCGGTAGCGGTGTCCTTGTTGGTCTGACCGAGGGTGGCGACGACCATCTTCGCCTTTGGAGCGTCAAACTCCTCTCGAAGAGCCTTGAATAGTTGATTGAGGTTCTTCCCGTACACGGTTGCATGCGCTGCGTTGTAGCGATCCTTGTCTCCTTGCCACCACAGAAAGCCGGCGACCTCATACTCCGTTGCGTCCGGGTAATACTTGCCAAGGTTCTTGAGTACGTCCTTGGCTCGAGCCACGTCTCCCAAGTACTGGAGCCCTGCATGCCAGGTGTGCTTGGGTGGAGCGGGAACTTCGCCCTTGGTCCAACTTGCGTGACGTACTTCGTCGTTGTGAGCGGGCGTAACGAGAGTGATTTGCTCCCCAGTCTTCTTGTTGGTCGTCTCGACCTCGTGACGGGGACTGCCGGGAGGAAGAAGATCCCACCCGAGGCTGCGGTTGCCGATCGAGCTCTTGAGAATCAATACGGGTTCATCCAAAGCATCACCGAGTTGATGTCCGATTCCGGTCTCAATACCGATCTTGCCGCCGGATACGGTTAGCCAGTCGTTGCGCATCTCGCGGGTTTTACCGGGACCTCCGCTGCCCATGACGTGCACGTTGCGGACGTCCTTGCGGGTCGTCCACTCCCCTGCCCCATCGACCATGAAGGTATAAAGCTGCTCCTTCTTGACCGCATGCTCGAGGGTGCCTTCCTTATCGCCTTTGACCCGGCCCATTTCGAGCGTGTTCGACTGGCCCATGATGATGAAGACCTTGACCGGCTTGGCTGCAAGAGGCAGGGCAAGAGTCGCCAGTAGAGCGAACGTGAAAGTGCGTGTGATTGCGCTATGTAGTTTCATAATTGTATTTATAGGTTTTCGTAAACGTTTTCAGTCTTTCCCGATGATCTGGGTTTTTCGTTAGTCGCCGATCTTTTCGAAATCTTTACCCTCTGCTCGCCTGAGGTTGGGCTTTCCGTGCTCGTGAAATTGGGGTTCGATTACATCGTCGTGAGGCACTGGAAAGTCACGCATGGCTTGATTGCGTACTTGCATGCCGAAAACCCCCAAAGTAGTGAATAAAGGGCTGGCAAGCCCGGTAGCCAAACTGCTCTTATGAGAATGCGCGGAGTTGGAGATGGTGAGAGTGCCGTCCTTGGTATTGGTAGTGACGCTCCCTTCGCCCCGAGCGTTCTTAGGGAGGAGAAAGCTAATGAAGGTGGTGGCGATAAACCGGTCGTCCTGTTCGTGTTCCTTGTCGTTGGCCAGTTCGTTTAGCTTTTCGAAGGATTGACGGAGACTGGAGAAAAAAGCAGGGGACGCATAAGTGAGGGAAGTGCCTTCCATGGGCAACCCCTTCATCGTCTTTTGGAAAGCAGGGTCTTGTCCAAGGCCGGGCTTAGGAGCGAAGAGTTTGTCGACGAATTCCTTGCCCGAAGCGAGCACGAGCTTTCCGCTCGGAACATGGTGGGCAAGCAAGGCGGTCTCCAAACCGAGCTCACTGATTTCCTTCTTTTCTCTTTCGGAAGCAGCGGAGGCGGAAATTAAATCCAACTGCATGCCGACCCAATTTGCGTTGCGCAAAATCTTAAAGGGCGGTTTGCGTTTTCCTCCTTGAGCCAACATGGGTTCGAGAACTTTGGTCAATTCGTCGGCAATCCATCCCAGCCCATCGATCAGGACCGCGCCTTTCAACTGGGGTATTTTCAATTCTTTGGGGGCATCAGGCAACTGCATCATCTTGGTCGGGTCGGCGTCAATGATGACGGTGAGCTTGGTGTCCAAGTCGGCCATGACTTTTTCCATGGTGAAGGTGATGGGCGGTGGCATGGGTTGCTTGAGCGCCATCTGGACCATGGCCTTGCCCTGTTCTCCCATCGCCAAGCCCGCTGCTTCCTGTACCGATTCGTACAGAGTCTTCAAGTTGAAGTCCTGTTCGATCACGAGATCGGAACCGGCGGGGGCCAATGCGACGACTTCAAACGGTTTCGATTCCCCACCCATCAAGCGTAGAAGTCCTCTGCGACCCTTCGGAGTATGAACGTAGGTCTTGTTGCGGAACCCGTCGGCAGTTGCAACGGAACTAAAGCCTAGTGCCGAAATGGCGTCCAGTCCCGTAATCTTGAGCAAGGCGGAAACGTTTACAGGAGGGACGTCGGGCTGGATCTTTCTCATTTCATCCAGAAACGAATTGGCGTATTTACCGATGGCGGTCAGGTCGCCGTCCACGCTGAGATACCCGAAGACCACGCCACCCAAGTCGACTTGCCCTGTAACGGAAGCGAAGCGAGCCGCTTCCTCCGCGGGATCGGACGGGGCTTGGTCGGCAAGAGCGGGAGCTGCTCCGATCGTTCCGGACAGGGGCAAGAGGATAGCTAGGAATGTTAAGGTGATTTTCATCATCGTGCTTAATATTTTAATGGTTGATTTCAGCAATGATTCGGTCTCAATCTCCGCGCTGAGGGATAGGTTGCTTCAAACCTGGTCTAGCATCAATTTCGTGCTCCAGAAGTTGGTCGTGAATATCCACTTCCAAAGGGACTGCCTCCATCTCATTCACCATATCCATCGCCTGGACAACTGGCATGGTGGTGGCAATTCCCATAAGCAATGGACCGGCGAGACTTGATACGATGTTGGCCTTGTGTGAGTGAGCGGAATTGGAAACGGTGAGTATCCCGTCCTTGGAATTAGTGGTCACGCTCCCCTCCCCTCGTACGTTTTTTGGGAGAAACAACTTAAGGAAGGTATTGAGGATAAGACCTTCGGCTCCGCCTAGATCTTCGACGTCCATCGCCGATTCCAAAACCTCTCGAAGGGCGGAGAAGAGAGCAGGTGACGCGTAAGTTATGGCAGTTCCTTTCATTGGAAGACCCACCATTGTTTTCCGAAAGTCAGGATCGTCCTCCAAGTTGGGTTTCGGTATAAAGAGGTTTTCCGCGAACTCCAATCCGGATGCGATGACTAGCTTACCGCTCGGACGGTGATGAACCAAGACTGGGTTCGTACTTCCGAAAAGTTCCAAGATTTCGGCATCCATTACGGAGTATTGCTCGGGTTCTATCGCAAGCTGCACACCCACCCAATTCGGGTTTCGTACGATCTTGGCGGGAGGACGCTCCGTGGGGTGGACCAGCATGGGTTCAAGAATTTTGGCCAGTTCGCCCGCCACCCATCCCAGTTCGTCGATCAGTACGGCAGCCCGCATGAGAGGGAGTTGCAATCCCTCGGCATCGGGATGAGTCAAACTGATTTTCTTATCGAGATCGGCGTCTATGATTACTGAGATCTGCGTATCCAAGTCCGCCAATACTTTCTTCATGGTGAAGGGTATGGGAGGAGGAAGCGGTTGATTGACTGCTCCATCCATCATTGCCTTGAAAAGGGCTCCCTGCTCTCCCATGCCTGCAACAAGGGCTTCCTGAATCGATTCGTAAACCACCTTGAGATTCAAGTCCTGCTCGAAAACGAAATCCGAGCCTGCCGGGGCCAATTTGACGACGTCGAACGGCTTTGATTCACCACCCAGCATACGAAGGAGCCCCCTGCGACCTTCAGGCGTGTACAGATAGCTCTTGTTGCGAAACCCTCCCTCGACGCTCTTGGAACTAAAACCAACGGCGGAAATGGCATACAAGCCGGAAACTTTTAATATGGCGGGAACATCGACTTGGGGAACGTCGTGCGCAAGCGGTCGCATTCCGTCCATGAAGGACTTGACGTAGGCGCCGATGGCAGAGAGATCACCGTCTACGCTGACGTAACCGTAGAGGACGCCACCTAAATCGAGCTGCTTGGCAACGGTTTCAAAGCGGGCGGCATCTGCATCGGGGTCCGGCGGAGCTTGATTGGGAAGAGTGACGCCAACGTTGGGCATCATGAAAAACGCGGGCCCAAGCAGAAGCGGCAGAAGAGTGGAAAGTAGGGAAAAGGACATAACTATTTTAGTTGGGGTTGCGGATGATTACTATGTAGGAATGAAATCAAGCAGTGATTGCTCTTGATCACCTTTGATCGCCTTTCGGAAATGAGTTCAAATACTATAGTTAGTTGTTTTTGATATCAATTTATAGGAACTACCCACCTACTCCACATTAAACTAACAGCTATTTGCGTAAATTTACCTCTTTTTTCCGACACACACATGGAATTGTAAATGAAACGCTGAAACGACGGCCGGTTTCCGGAACACTATAACGGAAGGGTAAAAAACTTATTTTGTATCCGTTGCCTTCTTGAGAATCTTGATCCCGTTGGGCATGAATGGGTGGTAGGTTTTGGTCTTCTGGTTGTAGAGCAAATAGGTCTTCACGAGGTCGCCCTTGTCTGGGACCGGTTGTTGTCCTTGGGGGCCGGGGAAGGGAGGGAAGCGGGTGGAGGGTTGCCAAGCTTGGAAGGTCAATTCATCACCTGGCTTGACGTCCTTGCCTTTTTCCACGGCGATGACTTCCACGGTAATCTTGAAGATTCGGTCGCGGGCGATGAGGAAATCGCTCCTGCTCGACCGTCTTCTTGACTTTTGAGTTTTGGAGCTCAGGGCGACGACTTTGCCCCGAAAGACATGCGTCGCCTCCTCCATCATGCTTTCTTTCGAGTGGGGAGCAACGGCAGCTGATACATCGAAGGCAGTCAACGCAACAAGCCCGGCAAGAAAGACCGCGAAACAAGATCTCACAGAAGTTTTCATGTCGTCGTCGAAGAGAAGCAATTACCTCAAGGGATGGCCTGGAACATTTGCTTGATGTTCAGCTTGCCGTCAACGAACTCAACCTCAATGTCGAAGAAGCCGGACCCTGGTCCTCCCTTGTGGAGAAACCCGACGGAGATGGCGTCGCCGCGCTTGCTGAACCGGTTGGGCTTGCTCCAGTCGACTTGGTCCAAGAGCCTGTCGTTAATCCTTGGTCCGGGGTTGTAGGTAAATTTCCCTGCCAGAAAAAGTCCGAGCATGGTTTCGCATTCCTTGATCTCGATGTCACGAATCGAACCGCAGAGGTAATCCGTTTCCCCTACCCTGAGGATTGTCTTTTTCCTTTCATATGCCTTGCCGGCCCAAAAATCGCCCATCTTGACTTCGCCCTGGCGAGGACCGCCGCCGGGATGAAACCATGGCTTGAAATTAACGCTCAAGACCTTGTAGGAAACTTCCCGTCCATTGACTTCTTTGGCCCCATCCACCCGGATGCCTCGTGCCTGACTGGGAAAAAAATTGACGGTGGAGATCCTGGCGACTTTCTGGACTCCTTGCTTCTTGGCCAAGGCGATGACGATCTTTTCCTGAGCTCCGCTCAATTTCCCCGCCCCGTAGTCCCGCTCGATCCCACCGGATTTCACGATGCGGGGCGCTTCCTTGGCTTCGGCACCGGGAAGGGGAATGGCGTTCAATTGAACAAGGCAAGATAGAGCCACTGACAAAGAACAGAAGGCAAGGAGGGTGTTTTTCATTTTCTAGGGGGGGGAAATGGAGTTGATGGTTTCCAAGCTTGGTTTAAAGCTGGCCAAATGGCGAACAATTACTTGAGCGATTGGATTTGCCTGTCAGTGGGAAACAGTTTCTTGACCAAGGCACGGAGTTCTTGAGATTTAAAATAACTTTGCCCAACAACCTTTCCGTCGAGGTAATACCTCAATTCATTGCAACTGAAACAAACCAGCAAATCGACGTTCGTCTTCTTATCTTGGAAGCGGAAAGCGACTGCGGGTCGAAAAGAACAATCAATCGATATGGAGTGGCGAAAATAGGTATCATGATCTTCTATGATCGAAGAAAGTTCTTTCCGTGAATCGGAGTTCAAGGCTGCGGCATCGGAAATGATCGCATAACCATGTAAAGAATCACCTTCCTGCTTTTTCCCTTCTCCCGGATAAGAATCGTCCACCCGATAGGCTTCGCAAGTCATATGAGCATTTGCGAAGGAAGTCGTAGAGATAGCCTTCTTCATTGCATCATTCTTCCAATACGATTTTTTACAGGAAGAAAGAACGAAAAGGCAGGCAAGACCAAGGGCAGGGATTAGGTTGATTTTGAACATATTTAATTTAGTTACCGACCTTCCAACCTCCGCCCATGAGCAGAAATTTGGCTTTGGGTGCCTGAAAATTACCCTCGGAGATCTTAAGGGAAATTCGGTAAGATTTCCCTTTCTCAGGCGTAAATATGGTCTTGCGGGTATAAAGGTCGCTTCGGGTTGCTCCGATCGACCCCGACCAGCCCCAGTTCTTTAACGGAGCTTTTTCCAAAAATACTTTCGTACCGTTCTCATCCTCGAGGGTCATTTCAACCACTAGATTTTCCGCCTCGAAGTTCTTTGGCCTTCCTAAGGTCGGCAGAGGATGATCGACCCGCAGGTAGCAAACGAATTCGACTTCAGGCAGTCCCTTCAGTTGATGGACTTGCGTAGCGTCCTTCTTTAAGTCGACTGCTCCAAGATCGAGAGCAAAGCGGAGGATTCCCGCCTTTCTTCCATAATCGGTAAAGTTACCGTCACCAGTGTAGTTTAAGTCGGGAAACTTGCGGTCCGTGCCGAAACGGCGAACCTCGTCATTCAGAATTATCTGACAACCGCAAAGCAGAAAGAAGAGAGCAGTTGCTACCGTGATCAAGGAGACTTTTTTAGAAGGCAAGGTAAGTCTGTTTTTCATGGAAAAGCTTATAGCACGAACAAAAGTGGGAGTTGTTCTGCCCAAGTAAAAGAATGGTCAAAGAAACATCATGGACGGAACGAGCGGAAGAATTCCTCCTCGAAAACTTCTTCCTTGGCCTGCCTGCGGGCCTCCGCCCGGTCCTTGGTTCTGCCGACTTTCAGGATTCTGTCGGTTTTCTGATCCAACGTCCTGCGTCGCTCCTTTTCTTCCTCAACTGTATTGCTATCTGACCAACTCCAACCTCTTGAAGAAGAATAACTGCACGAACAGAGGATCAAGGGTAGAAGGCAGGCAAGCAAGAACGGGCGGAATCTCTTTTT
>MDTG01169985.1_pt1 | contig 10251 bp, 6 predicted proteins | sample 811421 | NCBI WGS metagenome assembly MDTG01 (sample SAMN05326645, study PRJNA326480) | marine metagenome | isolation source: seawater | place: Pacific Ocean: South East | collected 2011 | reverse complement strand
ATTGTAGACCAATTTTCGTCACCTTTCTTAAAGCCAATAGTTTTTAGATGTTCATGATTTGTTGCGTTAAACCTATTTGATTTCCAATCTGGGCGAGGAACATGAAATTTAAAAACTGTATTAGAAGAGTTTGGGAAAGCGGAGTTTTTAATTTGCTCCCACTCTTCGATACCTAGTGTCTTACCAGTATCTGATTTATAATTATTATGGAACATAAATCCTTGAATAGCTTTAAGTTTTATACTAGGATCATCTTCTTTAAGCCTTCTAGTTAAAACATCTTTAGCTAAAACGTAAGACTTAGCTCGGATAAATGTTTTAAAATCTTTTTCAGTTCCATCTGCATATCTTTCTGTATAAGATATATTCCAGTACTGATGAAAGTCAAAATGCTTTCTTCTGGCTTTAGTCTGTATGTTATGTTTTTTTCTACCTCTTTTCATAATAGAGGACATTATATGATATATTTAAGCAAAAGTCAAGCTACTTTTTCCATTTACAGTAACTTGGGTTTTCCGCTCTTTTACGACGCATATAATCTCTCTTCTGTTGCCTACGTTTTTGTATGTCAGACTTGTCGTACTTTTTTTGAGCTTTCTTTAAAGACTCTTTACCTTTATCACTATTAATATATTTTTTTTGTCTATCGTCCACTATCTAAGGTTCCTTTCGAATATTTTTTTTAAATGGTGGAGGTGGCGGGAATCGAACCCGCGTCCTAATCATCTTCAAACGATCACGTCTACAAGCTTAGTTAATTTTTTTTAGAGTTATGACATTAACATCCAACTACTTGTTTCAATTATTTTCAGTTTATTAACAAGTAAACCTTTTCTGTTTTGCAGATAGATGACCCCTTATCCAATTTATCTGCGTCTATTGGTAAGAGGTTAGCAGGTTAAGCTGCTAAAGCAAGCGACTCGCTTTGGGGCGAGTAAGCTTGGATACGTGACTTATTGCCATGTAAAAAAATGTGCCTTTTTAAGGAGCCAGACACAACTCCTGCTTGCGGTGAAAGAATCCAATATCAGTCGAATCCTGTACACCCCCATAAAATTTAAAAGAACAATATAATTATATTACACAGAAATAAAGATTTGTCAATCTTCTATTTTATATATAGACTTTTTATCTTCTCTGTGAAAACAAATTTTAGAATCATTTTCTATACTCTTTGTGAGCATACCTTCCGCTAAAGTAGATTCTATTTCTTTTTGAAATATTCTTTCTATTGGTCTTGCTCCAAGATTTATATCTTCTAATTCTTTTATGCAGAAATTAATCATAGATTCATCTAAACTTACTTTAATTTTTTTTTGTTTTTAATTTTTCGTTTAGCGTTTTAACTTGTAAATTAATTATTTTTTTATACTCAGCTTCTGTAAAGCAAGCGAAAATTATTAATTCATCTATTCTGTTTGCAAACTCTGGAGAAAAGAAGTTTTTAACTTTATCTTTTATTTTTTCTTTTATTAAGTCTTCGCTAGATTCTTGGGTAAACCCTATAGATCCAGAGGACTTTTCTATAATTTCACTACCCAGATTTCCAGTAAGAATAATTAAACAATTTTTAAAATTAGCAACTCTTCCAAAATTATCAGAAAGCTTGCCTTCATCTAAAATAGATAGTAAAACTTTTAAAACTTCTGGATGAGCTTTTTCAATCTCATCAAATAAAATTACGCTATACGGATTCTTCCTAACTTTATCTATTAGCATACTTCCCTCTTCGTAGCCAACATAGCCTGGGGATGAACCTATTAGTTTTGAAGAGCTAACAGACTCTGAAAACTCACCCATATCAAACTTAATAATTTTATCTTCACCACCAAATATATACTTTGATATTTTTTTTGCAGTAAGAGTTTTGCCAGTACCTGTTTTTCCTAAAAATAAAAACGTTCCAGCGGGTTTATCTGGATTGTTTAACCCACACGCTGAACGGATAATTGAATTATATATTGCATCTATAGCTTTATCTTGACCAAAAATTTCTTTTTTCAAATTCTTTTTTAAGTTTAAATATTTTTCGTCAGATGAAGAGCTTAGTATAGATATAGGAATCGAAGTCTTAGATGAAATAACTTCCTGTATATCAAGCTCTGTGACATATATCGATCTATCTTTTAAAGATCTTTGCCAATCTTCAAGGATTGTTTGATACTCTTCAAAAAGATCATCTATGCATTTTTCAAGAGTTTTTTTGCGATCAAGATCAGAACACTTTTGTTCTTGATCAATAAGTAATTCTAAATTGCTTTCAATGGAAGCTACTTCTTTAGGTTTGTGAAAATGTTTTAGTTTTACTTTTGAGCCAGCTTCATCTATAATATCTATAGCTTTGTCTGGAAGATATCTATCTGTTATGTACCTACTACTTAAGTTAACAGCCGCTTTAAGCGCGTTCTTTCTGTATTTAATTTGGTGAAAATTTTCGTATTGTCGAGATAAATTATTTAATATGTCGTAACACTGTTTTGTAGATGGCTCTTCAATAACCAAAGGTTGAAATCTACGATCTAAGGCGGCATCTTTTTGTATAGTTTGCTTGTATTCTTTTAAAGTGGTTGCTCCAATGCACCTTATATCTCCACGAGCTAACATGGGCTTTAATATATTAGCTGCATCCATTCCCCCTTCTGCGTTTCCAGCTCCAACTAAAGTATGAATTTCATCAATAAATAAAATACTATTTTCATCTGATTTGATTTCATCTATAAAATCTTTTAACCTTTCTTCGAACTGACCTCTATATTTAGTGCCAGCTATTAAATGGCTAAGGTTTAATGAGTATATTTTTTTATCAATTAAAAAATCCGAAACATTTCCAGAAATTATTTTTTGAGCTAAACCTTCAACTATTGCAGTTTTTCCGACCCCAGCCTCTCCAAGTATTATTGGGTTATTTTTAGTTCTTCTGCAGAGAATTTCTATAAGACTATTTAAACTTTCATCTCTACAAACAACTTTATCAAATTTACCCTGAGAAGCTAAGTCTGTAAAGTTTATGGCATATTTAAATAAATTTTCAGACTCAACTTGCGCTGGAGGAGAAAATTGCTTAGGTTTAGATTTCATTTTCTTTAAAGCTTTTATCTCGTCAGCTTTTTCTATAACTTCGCCTTCTAAAACAGTTTTTATTTGAAAAGAAAGTTCTTTTGAGTCAAGTCCTATTCCATCAAAAAAATAAGATAGCTCGGATAAATTTAACAAACAAACTAAAATATGTTCTATACCGACATAATCATGGGTGTAAGAAGCTGCTAGATCAACGGACTCTCTTAAGACATTTTTAAAGGTTTTAGAGTAAGTTAGTTTTGAAGGGTCAAAATTTTTAGTAGGAGGAGCAAAGCCTTTTAGATATTCTTCTTTATCTATTTTGCTTAACATGGTGCTAGTAGCCAAACTATTCATAAGGCTACTCTGAACTCTAAGTATTCCAAATAACAAATGTATTGGTTCGACTAATTCATTTTTATTTTCAAAAGATTCTTTTTTAGCTATTTTAATAGCTTGTTGCACTCTTGGGGTAAAATTTGGTAAAAATTCCATATCAATTCAAATCGCTTAACTTCATATATATTTTTTCGTTAAGAGGTATAAGGTTATCAGCAAATACAATATCAGCTCCTTTAGAGCCTACGACAGCTAAGATGTCATTCTTTTCTGGGACTTTATTACCTCTTTCTAAAAACTCGGTATATTTAGCGCCTCTTCTATTGTCGCAAATCATAACTGGGTATTTTCCATATTCATCTGAGATAATTAATTTTAAATATTTATTGCCATTTCTGCTTACACCTTTAAAGGAATCATTTACGACTCCCATAAATTTACCCCTCTCATTGCTATTCATACTATAGTAATTTAAAGAGTTGTAAATTGTCTCACCATCTTCAAAAACCTCTTTTAATTCGTGACTATAACTATAACCTAAAAGTTTAGTTTCGAAATACCAATTAGCAAACTTTTCAAACTTTCTATTTTTTAAATAAATATCTTTATACTTCAAATACTTTTGTTTAAATGTATTAAATCTAGATTCTTTCATTAATGGTTTACCATCTTCAGCTATTAATCCGTTCTTAGCTTCATGTATAATATCTAATAGTTTAAAGTCGTACTTCTCTCCAAGAAAAATTACATTTCTTTTCTCTCTGTCAGTGAGGAGATTAAAAGATTGAGCTTCCAAAACTAAGAGAGATCTACTACAGTCATACTCTGATAAACAACCAGCTTGAATTAGGGCTGACAAGATGCCTATATTGAGTCCAGCTTCTTTTGCGCTAATAAAAATATCAAACTTAGTTGGATTATCAGATTTTCTAAATTCTTTTAAGGAGGTTAGGGATTTCTCACTAATTCCTTTTATACTGTTTAATCCGAACCTTAAATCTTTACCCTCTTTTGAAAAATCCATATTAGACTTAGCTAAATCAGGTGGAAGAAGTTTAATATCAAAAAATGAAAGCTCTTTTGTTATATTATTGATTTCTTCTTGTGGAGATGGTTCGAACTTGGTCATCTTTAACAAAGACAAGAAAAAGTCTTGGGGGTAATTAAACTTTAAATAGGTTGTCCAAGCTGCTAAAGTTGCATAAGATATAGAGTGACTTTTATTGAAAGAGTAATTAGCGCTATCTTCAGCAACACTCCACAAAACTTCTCCAGCTTCTATTGGTAAATCGTTTTTCTCTATTTTTTTCTCTATCTTAGATTTCCATTTAGGCATTAAATCTACTTTTTTCTTGCCAATAATTCTTCTTAATTGCTCAGCTTCGTCCAAGGTAAACCCAACTTTAACAACCATTTTCATTAACTGCTCTTGATAGAGAGGAATCCCTCCAGTATAAGACAGGACATCAGCAAAGAAATCATGTACGTTTTGGGAGTTACCTGTTCTAGCATAGTTTGCATAAAGATCTGAAAATTCTAAAGCTCCTGGCCTAGCAATAGCTATAACAGCACTTAGTTGCTCTAGGTTTTTAGGTGCAATTTTTTGACAAACTCTAAAGTTAGTGTCAGCTTCAATTTGAAACAACCCATGAGGGCAGCGAAGTTCGTTTCTTAGTGGGGTATATAAAGATTCATCGTCTAAGTCAACATTATATATGTCAATATCGAGAGACTTACAAACATCATAAATGACGCTAAGAGTCCTCAGCCCTAAGATATCGAACTTGACCATTAGCTCTGAAACCCAATTCATATCATAGGCTGTAACTAAAGATCCATCGTTAGTTGATTGCATTGGGCAGATGTCAGATATCTCGTAATAGGAAATTGCAATACCAGATGGGTGGACTCCAGTATTTTTATTCAAACTTTCTATTTTTCTTGCAATCGAGAAACATCTTTCATTTTCTTCCGCCCATTCTTTAAACCTTTCACTTTCTTCTAGACAGTTGGATAAAGAAGAAACTTTTCCGAACTTCTTAGGTATTAAATCACTAACTAAATTTACATCTTTTTCTGAAAACTCTGAAACAATTTTACCACATTCCTTTACGCAAAGCTTACTACTTAAAGTGTTTAGGGTTAAAATTTTACAAGTACGATCAGGGTTTTTTCTTTCAATATAATCGATAACTTTTTGTCTATGTTCGTAAGCTATGTCATTGTCAACGTCAGCGAGAAGACTTCCATCAAGGTAAGTAATGCCATCTTTCTCTGTCTTTTTGGCTCGACTTTTTGAAACAAATCTCTCAAAAAACAATTCGTGTTTTACTGGGTCAACATTAGTGACTCCAATTAGAAATAAAACTAAAGATCCAGCCGCAGAACCTCTACCTGGACCAACAGGGATGTCGTTTTCATGGCAAAAATTTAATATATCCCAGTTTAGTAGAATATAATCTACAAAACCAAGGTCATTGAGAACAGAAAGCTCCATCCTGAGCCTAGAAGAGTAAACTTTTTTGTTGTCAACTTTATCAAAACCTTTTTCTAGAACACCTTTTTTGCAGAGTTCTTTTAAAAATAAAAAATTGTCAGAACCTTGCTCTAGGTTTAAAGAATCATAATACTTTGATTCAATCTTAATTTCTGGAAGTCTAACTCCTGGGGGTATACAGTTTTTATAACTGCTAAAATTTTTATAAAAATTACTCATTATATATTAAATTTCCACAACATTGCTTTAAAAACTTCATAATTCTTTTCAATATCATATAACGCATCGTGAAGTTTACTTTCATCAAAATCAATACTATACTTTTGACACATAAATTTTAAACTACTTTTTAATCCTCTCTTTCTTATTTTTTGTAGTTTGAATTGCCATAAAGATAAATCTGATCCATCGAACTCTATATCTAAAGACTCTGACTTAGCAAGGCAATTTGTATCTATAGCTCTATCTAAATAAGAATAATCAGAAGTTTTTCCACAAAGAAGTCTGTGAATGTTATGGATGTAGATATCGAAGCCTAATATATTGTGACCAACTATATGATAATCTGGATTATAGTAATAGGAATCAAATAGCTCCAATACTTCCAAGGGATCATCAGCTTTCTTTTTGTATACCGAATCTTTAAATCCTGTAATTCGTTTTGCGTCTTCGGAAATATTTAGCTCGTCCCACTTTAAATAAAAATCATACTTTTTTTGGATCTTATCATTTTCACAAACTAAAAACGCTAGTTGCCAAGGTTTATTATCTAGGGAAGCTAGGTTTAAGCCACAAGTTTCATAATCAAAAACTAGAAACTTTTTATTTTTATTAAATCTAAGTAGATTTTTATTCATTATTTTCCCTCCAACTTTCAAAACAAAATTCTCTACTTCCAAGCCCATCAAAGCCTGGGTTAGATAAAGATTGTTTTCTGCCAAAGCTTCTGTTGCAAATACATTTGTAGGTTTGAAAAGCTTCTATATCAGATCTTTTATTATAATAAATACTTTTTGCAGGTTCTAACTTGAATGAATTTTCATTACAATACTTTTTTACAGACTCTCCAAGGATTAAATCTGTAGGTAGTTTATTATCCTCAATTAGAAAAACAGGATCTGTAAAAGAAAAATCTGGAATACAATTAGCAAAGTAAAAACTATTATAATACAAAAAAGAATCATAAAATGGAACCGCAAGCATAAGGTCGTCATTAGACCAAAACTTTTTTAATACAGAATAATTTCCTATTCCATTATGGTCGCAAAAGAACGAACTATAAATCTTATTTAATAATTTACATCCGTTATCATTTTTAGCAAAAACAATAACTTTATGAATAGATTGATCGTCTTCTTGAGGCTCTGTAAAGGAAGAAAGCTTTAATCTTACTCCAAATATTAAATTAATATTTAAATCAAAAGATCTCTTTCTAGCTTCAAGAAAACCTGTTGGGGAATCGTCAACTAAAATTAGTTTATCTAAACCAGCATCTATAGATAGTTTAAATATTGAATCAGAGCCTCCTTCAGATACATTTTCTGGATCAGCAAGTGTTAAAATACTTTTGCCAATACTATAGTGGCTTTTAAAGATTGGTAACATATACTATATATAATAGCATATTAACCATTTGATGTCAAGCTTTAAGTAACGTTTATTGTTCCACCCATAGCTGAGTGATGTTGACACTTATAATAATAAGTTCCACTCTGCGAGGGGGTCCAGCTTATAGTACCACTAGTAGAACCATTGTTTGTAGCACTAACTGCATTACTAGTTCCTGTAGTGTTTGTAGTTTTTATCCAAAGAGGATGGGACGAATTAACGCCTTGTAAATCAAGTGCGAGAGTATCTCCGACATTCATATTGATAGTGGCGTTAATTCCTCCTACATCTCCTTCTAGTATATAAGACGAACTACCAGAACTTGTAACAACAACATCAATTGTTTGAGCTGGTGTTGGAGTTGGTGTTGGAGTTGGGGTCGGAGTTGGTGTGTCTGATACCACTATTTGGCCAGCCATAGCTGGGTGATTAGTGCATTGATAGTAATAAGTCCCAGCAACTGTTGGAATCCACGAGACGGTTCCACTATTAGAACCATTATTTGTTGCGATAGGATTATTTACCGCTGCACCCTGGCTGGATTGACGTATTTCAAAGGGGTGACCATATTGACCTTCAGCAACACTTGTGTCCAGAACGAAATTAACTTGATCTCCGACATTTATATTTACTGTTCCGTGAAGCTCGTTGTTTATAGCTCCATTTCTGTCAGATCCGTCAATAAAATATTCATATGATCCGCCTGGACTGTGATTGTACGCTTGACTTACATCAATATCGTAAGTCTGACCAGAAGCGTTAGAGACAGTAAGCACCAAATCAGTCGAAGCTGATTCAGCAGGTTCAACTTCATAGCCAGTATTAGGGTAAGCTTTGATGGTTATAGTTGTTGTACCAGCAGATGTTCCTTCTTTATGTCTAAGTGAAAGGCCAGAGATGTCCGCAGACCAGTCGGTTATATTTGATGATTCACTCGTAGTTACATCCAGCCAAGTCTCGTTGTCGGCACCGCTTCCATACCCTATAGCTCCATCGTGAGACCATTGAACTCGACCCGCAATGTCAGCTTTGACAGTTACGTGAGAAAGGTTTCCATTATAATTTGAATTTCCGTTTATTGGAAACCTCTCTATTGAGTCAGAACCTGAGAAACCAGCAGTAAGGTGTTCGCTATATTGGCTGGCATTTAGGCTAAAGTGTTCGTATTGGACTGTTGGAGTCGGAGTAGGTTGTACTGGCGTTGGGGTTGGTGTGGGGGTAGATGGATTAAGTTCGGAAATTCTAAAAACCTCTCCTCTCGGTAATATTCCTGGAAAATCATCGGTATATGTATTTTCGATAGCCGCTGTATATCCAGTAACCATTAAAGTTTTACCATCGTCAGACAATTTTAAAATAAAACCGAGATTCTCTCCTTTCATACCTTCCATAGGGCATCCAACTTCATTAAAGGTGTTTGCTGATGAATCATACTCGTATAAGTAAACTTCACCTCTACCATCAGAACCAACACCATTGCCAACTGCCGATGTCACAACAAGGTTGCCATCCGCTGAGATAGATGGTACTCCAATATTATTTTTAGTTAAAGATGTAACTTGACTATAGCTTCCATCAGATTGTTTTTTGTAAAAGTAATAATTATTATAAGATGTGCCACCTACAACAATTGTACTGGCATCTCTAGACATGTCAGAAACAAATTTTTGTGCGCCACTACCGCCAGTAACTTCAACGTTAGACCAAGTAGATGATGTTGTGTTGTAAGTGAAAACATACATTTTATCAGACGCGACCATAAATGTATTTCCATCGCTAGAAGCTCTGAGAATGGTTGCGGAGCTGCCGAGAGCTTGACTTGAAAGATCATTTGGTACACTTATATTTTCTCTAAGGCTCCAGCCAGATCCTCCATCTGAATATTCATACACTGCTACTTTTTTAGGGTTATTACCAGACAATTCTTGATATAAAACAAAAGCTGTTTCCCCGTCTGAAGAAATGTCAATGGCTGCGGCTCCGCTTGCAAAACTAGAATTATAAAAAGCACCTTCAGTAATCCAGTCAGAAGTTGTTTCGTCGTATTTAAACATGTAAAGATTTCTATGACTAGAAGAATAGCTAGTAGCACCTAGAGAAAACCTTGTTCCATCGTATGAAAGTCGACTGAATGCCCAACAACAAAGGGAGTATTCGTCCCCGTCTGTTCGACCACAGTCTGTCGAGGTGCCGCTGGCCCCTTGAGCAAAAGTACCTATTTCCTCGGAAAATCCAATTGTGGTTCCTAATTGAGAATAGTTTCCGTCGGTTCCCAGCTTATAAACAGATATGTTATCTTTATAAGATCCGTTCCCCTCACCGTTAAAGAAAACTGATTTACCGTCTCCAGACATACCTCCACCCCAAGGCATATTGATGTCGTTACCTATCATTTTGAGTATATAATTACCATCTGCATTTGGTCCAAAACCTTGCTGGCCTACATTGTAAGGAAGTGGGGTTGAGGCGTTTACAACAAGGTTTTCATATTCCTGATACATGCTATCAGTTATTTGAGCGTTAAGTATGTCTTTGCCAATTTTCTTTGTTATATATTTGGCTCCTGGAGCAGGAGTGCAAATTGCAACCGCATTAGTTTCAAAATTTCCTTCACCACTTGAAACTGGTGTAGGTGTAGGAGTAGGCTGAGAAGACTGAGCTGGTGTTGGTGTCGGTGTTGGGGTAGGCTGAGAAGACTGAGCTGGTGTTGGTGTCGGTGTTGGGGTAGGCTGAGAAGACTGAGCTGGTGT
>MDTG01289523.1_pt1 | contig 10252 bp, 7 predicted proteins | sample 811421 | NCBI WGS metagenome assembly MDTG01 (sample SAMN05326645, study PRJNA326480) | marine metagenome | isolation source: seawater | place: Pacific Ocean: South East | collected 2011 | reverse complement strand
GTATAAAGAAGCCATTGGATTGTCCGATAAAGCACGAATAGCAAGTCCTTGCCTTGTTTGGTAAAGAAAAAAATGTAGAATGAATACAATGATTAGCATTAGTATAAACATGGTTAGATGCTCACTACGTGCATAAAAAGGACCGAATTCGAAAGTTTTTGCTGCAAAGAAAGCCGGAAAAGGGTAGGTTCTCTCTGGGAGTAAATGCATGGCAATTTCTTCAAGCTGCATCCATATTACAAAACTTGATACCATTGATGCGATGGCAGAGTCACTTCTTATCGCTCTGAAACATAGCCTTTCAACATATATACCTACTATTAATGTGCCTAAAATTGTTCCAATTAAAACCAACCATGCATTTTGTTCGAAATTAATATATAGCCAGGTACCAAAATATGCTCCAAGCATTATGCTAGGCCCATAGGACAAATTTATACGTTTCATTACTCCGAAAATCATTGTAAAACCTAATGCTAGAAGAGAATAGCCTGAACCCACCATTAGTCCGTCTAAACAATTTTGCAGGAAATCTGTAAACATTAATCAGTATTATGAATTTATTTTATTTCTGTGCCTAAATAGGCACGCTTGATTACTTCGTCTTGGTGAATTCCTTCTGGACTGCCACTAAAACTAACCTTACCTTTTTCGAGTAGGTAAACCTTGTGTGCAATTTTAAGTGCCATCCTTGCATTTTGCTCTACAAGAAGTATTGTAACCCCTTCTTCGTTAAGTTGCCTAATAATATAAAATATCTCTTTTACAACTAAAGGAGCAAGACCCAGAGACGGTTCATCCATAAGAAGGATTTTTGGTTTTGCCATCATTGCGCGGGCAATAGCAAGCATTTGTTGTTCCCCTCCAGAAAGTGTTCCTGCAAGTTGATCTCGGCGACCTTCTAGAGGTGGGAATCGCTGGTACATTTTCAGGATGTCGTTTTCTATCGAGGGATCATTGGATGATCGTGTAAAGGTTCCAGCATATAGGTTTTCCTCAACAGACATCTGAGGAAAAACCAGTCGGTTTTCTGGCACAAGAGCTACACCTTTTTTAACGATTGACTGGGCTGACTCACGAGTAAGTTCTTCATCTTCAAGAAATATTGAACCAGTTCGTGATTTTAAAATCCCAGCAATTGTGAACATGGTTGTTGTTTTTCCTGCTCCGTTTGGACCCAGTACACAAGTTACTTCTCCTTTCTGCGCCTCAAGGGTCAGTCCATTTAAGGCTTGAATTTCTCCATAAAATGAAGTTATGTTTTCTGTTCTCAGCATAACTATTCAATCATCTTCTGCGAAGCCAAGGTAGGCTTCTTGAACGGACTTATTTTTTTGAATATCTTGTGGATTGCCTTCGGCAATTTTGGATCCAAAATTAAGGACAGCAATTCGGTCAGTAACACCCATGACCAGCTCCATTACATGTTCAATAAGAATGATTGTAATTCCCTGTAGCTGCATACTGCGAATTCTTTTATCAAGATCGCGTATTTCATCTTTATTCATTCCAGCAGCAGGTTCATCTAAAAGCAGGAGACGAGGTTTTGTTGCCACAGCACGGGCTAATTCAAGTCTGCGTTGCTCACCAAAGGCTAGACTCGAGGCTAGTTCATCTGCACGATTTTCAAGGTTTGAAAATTCAAGCATCGTTTCAATTTCTTTTTTAACAATGCTACTCTTTCCAAACCAGCGGTAAAAACTGCTCTCTGTTTTTAAATCTTCTAATGAATTCCTTGCTACCCAAAGGTTTTGCCAAACAGTCAGATTTGGGAAAAGACGAATATTTTGGAACGTGCGAGCAATTCCTTTTTTTAATCGTTGGTGAGTTGGCTTTTCAGAGAGAATCTGTCCTTCGAAAATCACATCACCTTTGGTCGGTAGGAAGACACCACAGATTACATTGATAAGAGTGCTCTTACCTGAACCGTTCGGACCAATGACACCAAATATCTCTCCTTCCTCTACCCCCAAATTTAGATCGGTGAGAGCCTTAACTCCTCCAAAATGTTTTGAAATTGATTTAATCTGTAGCATCTTCAAGTATTTTTAGTTTTGGAGGAAAAAAGTTTTAAAATACAAATAAATATTTACTTTTTCAGTCAATTTTCAGACTTAAACTCTGATTATTCTTTTAATCATTTTCATTGTCTGTTTATCAAAAAGACCAAGAGGTTTAAAATTCATTGCCAAAACTATCAGTAGTCCGAACAAAATCATTCTCCAGTCTCCTAAGAACCTTAGCCCTTCTACAAGAAGTCCCTGTATAAATATTACTGCGACAAGGGTGCCGAAAACATTTGACAGCCCTCCAAGAATTGGATATGCAATCGCAAAAGTTCCAAGAAGTACTGAAAAACTATGATGGTCCAATGACGTAACCTGATGGGCATATAGTCCACCAGAAAGTCCTGCAATGAAACCTCCAGCGGTCATTGCTGAAACTTTAACAACGGTAAGATTAATACCAACGCTGCTTGCAGCTAATTCATCTTCACCAACTGCGCGCAGTACTGCACCAGTACGAGACTGGTCTGACCACCAAATTATTCCCATAATTATAATTACAAAAACCCATAAAAAAAGTGTTACCTCTAAATTACTCCAACCGTTGTCACTAAAATACCTTATCTCAGCAAATCCCATGGTACCGTCAGGCCCAATTTCCTCTCCGTTCCTAGTAACACGCCACTTGAGATTGTAGAAGAACATTCTTACGAATTCACTGAAAGCAATTGTTGCCACAACAAGCATCAATCCCTTTACTCGAAGAGCAGGGAATCCTACCAAAAAAGCAAGAAATCCTGAAATCAACATTGCAACTAATACCGAAGGAACGATATTCCACTGGAAAATCACCGTAAGTATTGCTGCAGAATATGACCCAACAGCAAAAAATCCTGCTTGAGCAAGGGAAAGTTGACCTGTCTGCAAAAGTAAATATGCTGAGAGCCCAAGCATTGTATGAATGCCGATCGTATTGATAAGGTTAAGATAGAAGTCCATGCAAATTACTTGTTATTGTTTTGTTTTTCAATCACGAGTAATAGTTTTTGAAAATATACCATTGGGTCGGAAAACCAAAAAAATAAACAAAAGCGCTACCACATACATGTCCCTTTCATCTATGCCACGTATATATAGGAAAAAATTCTCGAAAGCTCCAACAAAAAGTCCAGCTATAATTGCACCAGGAACCGATCCTAACCCTCCAATTACTGTAACAATTAACCCCTTAATAGTTAAAGGAACAGTCATTACAGGTGACAATATTCCAACTGAAGCAGCAGTCATTGCGCCAGCAATACCGCCTAAAAACCCCGCAATAGCAAAAGTGATTGAGTTTGTGCGATGAACGTTGATTCCACAAAGTTGTGCTGCTACATTCTGCTGAGCTACTGCTCTTGTGGCCATTCCAAGACGGGTTTTAAAAAGGACATATAGTAATAGAACTGTGCTTAATATTCCAATAAAGAAAACAAATAGAAGATCACCACGAATTCCAAATGGACCTACTTCAAAATAGGAATCCTCAAATAAGCCCGGAAAGTTCATAGGAGAACCACGTGTGGCGTGAACAATTATTTCGTCGATGAGGAAAAGCCCACCGACCGAAGCCATGAGAGCCGCAAGGTGATTGTGAGTTGGAATAAATCTAAAGCAAGTCTGATAGACAATGTAGCCCATTAATGCGGAAACGAACGCTGACACGCCAAAAACCAAAATAATTGGAGCTTCAAAAAACATGGACACTGCTAATCCAACATATGCGCCTCCAATTGCCGCAGCGGCGTAGGTCATGTTCAGCTTACCCATTGCTCCAAAAATAAGAGTAAATCCTATTCCGATCAATGCATAAGTTGACCCGAACAGAATACCATCCCAAATGGTTTGGATAATCTCAACAACTTCGTATAAAAAATCATCCATGATTGAACAGTTTCCTTTAACAATAATTAGTATCCCGCTGCCTTATTCATTGCAGCGAGATATTTTTAATAATGATTTTAATCAGGAACTTGGATCATGGACAACTTCCCATTTACCATTTACAACTTGTACATATACGTATGGTTTATCTGCTTCACCAGTGCTACCATCTCTTGTTAAATGTCCAATCAAACCCTTTTGAGATGATATTGAAGCAAGGGCATTCCTGAAATTTTTGCGGTCCTGCTGCAATGTTTCAGGTTTCCCCATAATTGCTGCACGCTCAACGGCATGTTTTACTAGATATGCATTTTCCCATGCGGCTGCACTATGAAGATCTAGAAAACCTCCAGCATTTGAAACAATATTATTCGCCTTCTTTGCTTCAGGAGTAATTGGGGCAAATCCTGTAGGAATTATTAAACCCTCGGCTGCACTCATGCATCCGTTTAAGGTTTCCTGACTGGCAGAACTTGTCAGTCCCACAAGCAACTTTGGCTTTATTCTTTGTCGTTTCATCTCTTTCATGAAACCACATGCTGAAAAGGGATGGGATGCAACTATAACCATATCTGCATTCTGCTTTTTAATCTTTCGAGCTTGGACGGTATAATTCGTGTCTCCCATGAGCCAGTGCTGAGATTTAGCAGCAGCTTGGAGCTCTTTCATACCCTGTTTGACTTTTGCCCCCAACTCTGGAACTGCTGGTCCTACCCACTCAAATCCGTGCTTAACTGCCATTTGTACTATAATGGCTGTATAAGTTATAAAAGAATGTCCTTGATCGGTTTCTGAACCACCTGTAAATGTTTTTACATTTGGATATGCTGTACGTAACCATTTGAATAACTCGTCATACATTGTTATTTCATTAGGAACATTCCTAAATGTCCAATCAGATATTTTTGCCAGTCCGGGCCGAATGCAAGTATCTGCTAATATAGGCATCTGAACTCCAGAGTCTGAGGTATCACCTACTTTTTTCTGCAAGACACCAAACATGGCTTGACATACACCAGAACACGTTGTCCCCATTCCAACTATAGCGTCAGTTGTCGACGCTGTCTTTCTAAGAATTGCAATGGCTTCATCCTTTTTACAGGCACTGTCTTCATAACCAATTACTTCCATAGGTGCCATACTCCCATCACCCATTCTTACTCCTCCTGCAGAATTAATTTCTGCAACAGCTGATCTTAATGCTGCTTCTGAATTTACTCCAAAGGACTTAAGAGGTCCTGATTTGGCGCCCCATCCCAAAACTTTTAGAGAATGACCATCGGAAATAGCGCTTTGCGGAATTGAAAGCGCAATTATGAGCATACTTGCTCCTATTAATTTTGATAGATATTTCATATTATTTTTTTTATATTCTCGGTTACAAAATAGCAAAAATAAATTTTTGCCTTGTTAAGTAGAGACATAGAGCAATTTTATTTACTCAATATCTTCAATCATTCATTCACTCTTCATGCTTCATAGGCATTTCTCCTTTATAGTGTTTATTTTCTGCTGCATGATTTTGGTGACTTTCCAAATCTCTTTTTTTATGATTATGCTTCGCACTATGTTTATGTGACTTTTTATTAAGCTTTCCACCAAAAGTAATTTTTTTTAAAATTCTATCTCTTTTAGGTTTAGAAAAGTCCATCTTTAAAACCCATTCTCCATACATCTCCAAATTTAATCTAAAATGATAAATACCTGATCCCATAGAATGGGCCATGACTGGCTTAACATTATGTGCCCCGGGCATAGAGGGCATGGCTGCACTAACCATGAATTTAGCCCCAGATATTTTGTTTTTGGTTTTCATATCTTTTAGGAAAATAATGCAATCATAAACTAGTTTCACATTAGTGCTGGTACATTTGACTTCTGAGTCAAATTTTGCAAAAACATTTTTTGATGTAAAAAAGATCAAACTCGCAGACGCGAATAGTATTACCACTAAAATTATATTATTTACGGAAAATGGAATCATTCTTTACGTTCTCTTTTTCAGTTGCACTAACTAGACTTGTTATATTTCATTAAAGATGCTTTTTTTATTAATCAATTTGCTTATGTAACCTATTAAAATAAAGCAGTATGTTACAGCATGGATCATAATTACATAATCTAATCAATTAATTAACTAATGAAGTAATTCCATCATTGGCCATGGCGTACCTTGATGCGTTTCTGTATAATCCAATTATTCCCTCCTTTCAATTAGTTGTTAAAATGCAAAAAATGTCAAATTATTGTTAAAAAATACAAAAAAGAATTATGTATTTTCGATGGATTATCATAGCATTATGAACTTGAAATATGTTTTAATAAAGGGTGCCTGTATTTACATTTATAAAAAAATTAAATTAAAAATATAGTGTTTAGCAAACATAATTAGTATTATCATTGTCTGCTTACTATTTTTTGGAAAAAGTTCTTACAAGCCTGGATATGGTATTAATTTTTTTAGACTTAGACTAATTATAACTAATTATTCTTAAAATATTCCCTCCTCCCTCTACTAATATATTCTACAATGGAATTATTAAACTGAATTTGGTCTTTCATTTAGGTTTCTGCCAACCTGGGTATTCAGAGATATTCAATAATGCTTGGTATTAGTGAAAATGAGTGTTAAAATGCTGCTAATATTAGTTAATATTACATGGTGGAAAACCTTATTATTTAATAAGATGTGACCCTTAATTGTCCTGTCTTAGGTTTATGTCCTAATTGATCCACAAAAAATTTTCGAAAAGTGAAATCATTGTTACTTACCCTTTTTATTTAATATAAAAAAAGTAATTAACTTAAACTTACACTTCCTGCCAAACTTTCGTATGCTTTATTTTTATCCTCAAATTCAATAAAATTATCATTTCAGCATAACTGTGATTGAATTAAAATATCTAGTGCTCAACATTTTGTCCACAAAATATTTAAAAATCTTAAAACGTCAAAGATAACAACTTACTGCTTTATATTACTTATTCATGAAAGTACGTGTTTTTTTAATATTGATGATACCGGCTTTTTTGATCGTATCAACCATCGGAATATATTTCTTTGAATTTATTCTCACAGGAAGTGAGGATAGCAAATTCAGTTCTGTATTCAATTCTCTTTGGTGGACAGTGGTAACTTTCACTACCGTAGGCTATGGAGATATGTCTCCAGAAACAGTACCTGGACAGATATTTACTTTTATTGTGATGGCGGCAGGGTTAGTAAATTTTTCAATAATAGTTTCTCTGGTAACAGACAAATTTCATGAATTTCGTTCCGGTCGTGATCGTGGTCTTGGGACATTGAAAATGAAAGGACATGTTTTGATTTGTTCAGATGATCCCACCTGGATGTTGGAAATAATTGCACAGAATCAGAAATTTGCGAGGGAAGGCCGTATCGTTATAATTTCTCCATTCAATGAACATCCTCTTCTGGCTACTTCTTTCAACAAACTTAGATGGGTATCAGGAGACTCTTATGATTTGAATGTACTTCGTAAGGCTTCAGCGGAAAAAGCGAACATAGCTTATGTGTTTTTCCAGGACAACAGTTATTCACTAATGACTGTTCTTCAGCTTGAGACTTTAAGCGATGGAAAGATAGTAACTCAGGCACAGTACGTTGGCAGAGAGTTTCGCAACTATTTTGAAGACGTTGGCTGCGATCATGCTTTGGATCCTTATGATCTTTATGTTCCATTGATGCAACTGGCTTTTCACTCTCAGGGAGCCCCTGCATGGATAAACAAAGTCATTAACAGAACCGAAGGCCATTCTATTACTACTAAAAAACCTGACCATGAACTTATAGGAAATACATGGATTAATTTAATTAAAAACAAAAAGGAGATTCAGGGAATTATGCCTCTTGCTGTGGTAATAGATGAAGTGGTATTGATCAATCCAGAATCTTCATTTGAAATACCAAGAGAATGCATGATTATGCAGATTGAACCTCCTGAAATCAGGCCTAAAGGAGATCTTGATAATCATGCAGTCGAGATAATTGGAATGGATGAGATTGGTATAGACGGTCACATATTGATAAGTTCTGATAATCCAATATTCATCAATCGATGTCTGCTGGAGATGAGTCATCGTGGACAGCAGGAAAAAATTATTGTTTTAACAAATACTCAAATATTGGATGAAATGCCCGGGAACCTAGATATTGAATGGATTGAAGGAGATTCAAACTCAGAGAAATCATTTCAACAGGCTAGATCGACTGAGGCTAAAGTAGCATTAATTGATCACTCAGATGATGGCCAAAATCTTATGTCAGTTTTACGCTTAGAGGAAGCAACTGATGGTGAGGTATTCACTATTGCAACCTATCATAAAGAAGATTTTGATCAACAATTGTTTAAAGTAGGTTGTGACTTTTGCTTGGATCCAGAAGAGATGATAGCTCCTATTCTTTCACAATCCGCGCTTAATCCTGGATTGGGTACACTAATTGAGGAAATTATTTTAGAAGAATCATCAACACAAAGTCTTCATGTTCGCCAGTTAAGTCAGGACTGGGAACCATTAAGCTGGATTTCAACTATCTTGGCAATTAAAGAAAAAGATGAGGCGTTGGTTGTAGGACTCATTCGCGGCCAGACACATAAGTTGCTAGTGAATCCACATCCAGATTTAAAGGTAAATCCAGGTGATCGTCTTATTTATATTGCGCCTACTTCTGATGTTCAAAATCAGATTGGCAATAATCAGGATGAGTTTGATAGTTCAGAATTCTCTGGGGAAGAAATAAAGCCTTCTGCTGAAGCGGAGGAATTGTTCCGAAGAGGATTGCTGCTGGTTAAACAAGATGAAAAATATGAGGAAGCATATAAGTGTTTTCATCAGGCAGCAATTCAAAATCATGCCCGAGCGAAATATAACTTAGGCTTGATGAATTATAATGGTAAAGGTGTCCCGAGGAATCTAGATGAATCATATCACTGGTTCCGCGAAGCAGCAAAATTAGGAAATGAGAATGCACGCAAAGCTTTAAAAAGCACCAGGGCCCTTCAAAAAATCAGAATGAATACAGATGATCGTGATATTCCAGAATTTGATACTGATTTAATAAGCCGAATGTCTGACGATCAACTATTTTGGTTTGCAAGTGCGGTTGTAGCTATGGTTATGGCAGATGATCATATAGATTTGCATGAACGGTCATTCCTGCATTCTGCCATACGAATGTTGAAAGATAATCAAAAAATTCAGGAACTTGAAGAATATATTCTTCGCTGGGAGACACCTCCCATTGAACCTATAGAATTCAGCAAAATAGATCAAGACCACATGCTAGAAAGCTTGTTGAATATAGCAACTGTAGACAGGAACTTTGATGAAAGGGAAGTCAGCTTATTAATAAAAATTGCGAAATCAATGAATATTCCTGAATCTCAGATCGAAACACTGATCAAACTTGGGCACAAAAGAGTGGAACAGTTCAGGGCTAACCAGTTGCGTGCACCAAATTTAAGGGCGAGATTCTGAATAGATTAGCCAACCAGAAATTATTTTTTTAGGAATTAAACCAATTTAAATATTTCCCCTAATCCATCTCTTATGGAACGAGTATCTTTCCAGTGACTGCTTCCCTTTTCCATAAAAGACTCCGCTGCTGGCTTGTCAATCTCTTCAGCAAAAACTCCTCTGAAAGTCTTTGAAGCCAACTGCTCAGTCTGTATTACATAACGGGCTCCATTTTCATATAATTTCAAAGAATCTTCATGTGATGTTGTTACAGCAAGGAAAGGCAGATCAGGGGAAGTCCTTTTGATGTAATTTGCAAGTTCAATGTCTGCATCCAAGTCACTGCCCATACAGGAAACAACAACTTTTGCCTCACTGAGTTTGTACTCTTGCCATACTTTAGGATCAGCAGGATCTGCATATACGGGATCCACGTTAGAATCCTTTCTATCCTCAAAATGTTTAATGATATCAGGATCACAGTCTATCAACAAAACACGTTCAGGTGTTAGCTGGACATCGCAAAATTCGCTAATCTCCTGAGCTATTTCATTGAATCCAAGCAGTACCACGTGATCTTTCAAGACCACTTGCCTTGAGCTTTCTAAATCTATTGCAGAAATATTACGGTTTAATACACCTACAAGCCATTTAAATGTTTGGTATAAAGCAGGTTGAATTGCGTGTCCCATTGAAGAGAGAACAAGTGAAGCAAGAATCACTGCAATCAAAATTGCGAAGAGACGATCGTTGAAAACATTATATTTCCAAGCTAACAGTGCAACAATGATTGAAATCGCCGATGACTGGTTTACTGTCGTACCTATCAAAAAGGCAGTCCTTCCT
>MDTG01276369.1_pt1 | contig 10252 bp, 11 predicted proteins | sample 811421 | NCBI WGS metagenome assembly MDTG01 (sample SAMN05326645, study PRJNA326480) | marine metagenome | isolation source: seawater | place: Pacific Ocean: South East | collected 2011 | reverse complement strand
ACGGGCCCGTGGGTTAGTTTGGCCTATACTTGATGGTTTGGGACCATTAGACCCCAGTTCAAATCTGGGCGGGCCCACCACCCGTTCATGAAAATCGTTATTCTAACTCGTCTTTGTCGATTTGATGTCCCATTCTTTCAAGCTTGGTTTTGAGATATTTTCGATTGTCTTCACCAATACCTGCGAGTAACGGTATTCTTTCTTCCACAATTATTCCATAATCTTGGAGTTGTTCTACTTTGTTTGGGTTGTTACTAAGAAGGCTAATTCGATTAACTCCAATAGAATGGAGAATTTCTGCTGCAATTTCGTAATCTCTTGCATCCCCTGGAAGTCCTAATTTCAAATTTGCATCTAAGGTATCAGCACCTTGGTCTTGTAAATGATATGCTTGTATTTTTGCATGTAGACCTATCCCTCTACCTTCCTGACGAAGGTAAATCAGGGCGCCCCAACCACATTCTGAAATTTGCCGAAGTGCTGATTCAAGCTGCGGTCCGCAATCACATCTTAGGCTGCCGAATGCATCACCTGTCAAACATTCAGAGTGTACACGTACTAGTACTGGATCAGGTCCTTCCATATCACCAAGCGTTAGAGCAACGTGGTCTAATCCATTTTCTTCATGAAACACCCTAATTCGATAATTACCATATGGAGTAGGCAGACGTGCATCTGCGGGAATGTTATCGTCGATTGTAATTTTAATTTCCATTGTCATTCCTCAGATTTATAATTTTGAATGTAAATTCTCCTGCTTCCTCTTCCACTGATTCAAGTATAATGTTGAGCCTTGCCACTAATGCAGGGATGTCATGTAGTGATTCTGGATCATCCGATATCACTTCCAACAATTGCCCCTCTGCCATTTCATAGAGGGCTTTACGAGCTTCATGAACCGGAATTGGACAGTGGAAACCCAGAACATCGACCCGACGGACCTCTGCCATGTTCACGCGTATAGTCTCCTATTTTTCAATCGTTGGAATTAGTGGCGTTTTCGTTTACTTTATCGCGTCAAATTCAAACCTTCTGCATGGGATGTGAGTCCATGAGGGAGTCGTCTGTGAAGGCCTCCGATGATATCCCATTCCCAGAATTAATGAGAATGTTGGGAGCAGTGTTTGGACTTGTAGTTGTCTTATTATTTGGAGAACTTTTGTTTAGGTGGTTAATTGAACCAGCAAATACTCTCCTTCCATTGCAACTAATCGAAGCTTGGTTGTGGAGTAATATTTCAAATTTAATTTGGCCGGGCTCAGCAGAATTAGTTGCACATCAAACAGGACCCATGACTCAAGTGAACCTACTTCATCCTACTTTTTATTCAGGAGTTGTTCCACTTTATGTGTCAGATGAATGTGTTGGTCTACACGAATTATTCTTTCTTGCAATGATGATGTTGTTGACACCTTCCTTTGACATGAAAACTAAATTCAAGCATCTTGGTATAGCATCCGTGGCAGTTTTCGTATTGAACATGGTACGATTAGTTGTTCTCTATCCATTAGCATTAAGTGGATGTGACGGGATAAATGCAGGAAATTTTGGCTGCGATGCTCCATTATTTCAATTTCATAATTTTATCTTGGAATACGGATCTCTAATCGTTTTGGTAATTGGTTGGACAATATGGTTCAATCTTACTAAAGCTCGAAGTGGTGTGCGTCAATTCTGGAATCGACTACCACAATTACAAGGTGTCCATTGTAATCCCTCTTTCGATGGCCTGTTTTCAGACCATTGGAGAGTTACTGGCTTGTGTATTTCATTAGGATTTGCAATATTTTCGATTCCGTCCTATATTTTGACTATGATGGGAGACAACTCCTCTGTTCAAGCATGTTATGACGTAATTTCTGCCACATGTACTAGAATCGTGGAGGAATATGAAGATTCGATCGGGATAGATATTAGGCTATTTTCTATTGGTTTAGCAATATTCTTGCTTGCATGGTTAAGGCCCAACTTAAAATGGTCTTCAGAAGAGGAGTAATCAACGAATTGAGAGTTGTGCGGTTAGTTTATTTCCATTAAATTCCCTTCTTTCCAAGATTTCTAGCACTCTTTGTGCGGACTCTGCGTGAATATCCAAAGTCGTTGATTCTCCATGGATTCTGATTTCCCCGATCGCAAGCTCTTTGACTTTAGCTTGTGAAATAATCCATTCGGAAAGGGAGAGTTTGGTGGGGATAACATCTAGTCCTGCATCAATTGAAATCTGTACCATCCCAAAAGGATCGGAAGATTCATTCCAATCTTTCCTTGGTCTGACTGGATCTCGATTTATGTCACTTGGAAGTTCTGGTGCCTCAGATTTTATGATATTGAGATTCCAAGTGGTTCTAATTCTTTCAAGTTGGCGTAAATCATCCCTACCAACAAAGCTCCATGATTCACCTTTTTTCCCCATTCTTCCAGTTCTCCCAATCCGATGCACATAGTCTTCAGGATTGTCTGGGAGGTCATAATTGATGACTATAGTTACACCTTCCACATCCAATCCTCTGGCAGCAACATCTGTAGCAATTAGTATCTTGATTTCGTTGTCTCGGAATCCTGACATGACCTTGTCTCGCTTATTTTGACTCATATCGCCATGCAGTGTTGAACATGAAAACCTGTGTTTCCCAAGTCTATCTTCCAGTAATTCTACCATTCTTTTAGTATTACAAAAAATAAGACATTGATCCCCACTATCCATGTTTACTAAGATTCTACTCACTCCCCAGAGTTTGTTGGCTCTTCCAATTCTAATCCATTTTTGTTCTATCTCTGGGACTTCTACTTCCAGTTCATCGCTCATTATGGTCACAGGATTGTTGAGGAACTCTTCCGATGAGTCAATTATTTCCTGGGGGAATGTTGCACTAAAGAGAAGAGTTTGATCCCGTATCGGCATATTTGAGATAATCCAAGAAATATCTGGCCAGAATCCCATATCAAGCATTCTGTCTGCTTCATCTAAACAAAGAAGAGAGATTGATTCTAAATTTAGGTGCTTACGTTTTGTCATATCGATAACTCTTCCGGGAGTCCCAACAATTACATCTACCCCTGAATCTAATTTCTTAGCCTGTTTTTCGATATCTGTCCCACCATATACGGGTAGGATAGTCAATCCTCTATTTCCTTGAATCCATTGTAATTCATTACATACTTGGGTGGCTAGTTCTCTAGTAGGGCAAAGTACAATTGATTGCGGATTTCCTGTAGGCTCCGTCTTTTCAATAATTGGGATTCCAAATGCTGCAGTCTTTCCGGAACCAGTTCTCGCTTGTCCAATGATATCACGACCAGAACGAGCGGCTGGAATAGATTCCCTCTGGATTTCAGTAGGATTTTCCCACCCCTCTGCCGTCAAGGCATCAAGAACATATTCAGGTAAATCCCAGTCCGAGAAAGTAATGGCTGACATTTAGATCCGACCTTCAGAATGAGTCGGCGTCTCGTATTTCTGCTTGGAGTTCTCCCATCCAATATTTCAGGCAGTTTTCCTTCGTAAGGAATCTCTGCTTATTGCCACGTTTTCTTTGAAGAGGTAATGCTTGTAATACATGCTGTCGCATGTAGTGTCTGAATTTGTGAGCCTTAGCCATGTTTTGACCCTTAGGAGTCCATCCGTCCCAAAGTCGCTCGAACTGTTCGAGCTTGAAATCATCGGGTCCTTCGCTCATGTTCGTCAGCCTGCCGACTTATCACCTGTATATGACGGTGACGGATTATTCACGCCCACAAAAGTCGTGAGTCAATGTATCGATCAATGGCATATCGACCCCAAAATAGGTAGTAAATTCCAAGAGTAATTAACGTTAAAATGAGGACTTTAATCCATATTCCAAACAGTTCGATTGCTGTTCCGTTGTACATTACTCGCTTTCCATCAATATTCAAATTAGAGGCCCATTTTTTGATCACCATTGTGTCACCCCATGGTTTTCCAATTCCTAAGGTAATGACAGTTAGTAGTAATGCTCCGAGTTTTGTAAAGAAAAGTCCCTTATCAGCCATTTTTATTCTCCAAATTTGTTGACTCGTATTAGTCATTGAAGTGACTGCGCCAGATTGAATAGGGTTTTGATATCCCATTTGTTGGTTATACGCTGCCTGCATCTGATTATTTTGGTTCGGAGGCATTTGCTGATACATTGTATTGACGGGTGGCACTGACTGCATAAGTTACGGTCTAGTTACTACTTTATGAAATACTCTTTACGTTATTCTTCTTCCAATTTCTTCTTTTTTACCGATTTTAATGTAGGTGTATCCTGAATTTCATCATCCTCTGTTTTGGGTAACGGGGCAAGAAATCTGTTCTTTTCATCTTCAGTGCCTTCCATGGAAATATCTACAGCCATTTTGTTTAGTTGGATTATTATGTTATTATCTGTCTCATCTGAAATGAGATCTAAAGCTGTTTGTCGTAAATTATTACCACTCATGATGATTGGTAACATCTTTACACAATTAAGCCGTATTCTTGGATCTTTATGTCTTGCTCCGTCCAGAATTAGTGTCTGAGTTCTGGAATCATCCTTTTCCATTTTGGCAAGTGCTTTCAACGAATTATTTCTTACTTCGTCATCTTGATCAAACAATGTTTCTTCAATCATAATTTGAGCAATTCGTGGAGCAGAATCTGCCAATCCTGGTAATGTCCTACTGGCAATTCTTCTCACTTCGGAATCCTCATCATCCAATGACCATCCAATTAAATCCCATCCTGCTCCGCCTGCCCTCTGTGCTATTGTTCTCAATACTTTAGCACCTCTTCGACGAAGGTCAACATCCTCCTCACGAATCAGTTCATCTAAATGCAAAACACCAACTTCTGGCCACTGTTTAGATGCTTCTCGAAGAGCATTGAATGCATCATTCCTGATTTTTACCTCTTCAGATCTTAGTAGTCGATATATTGTTTCCTCCAATGCAGAAGGAAATATTGGTGCACATGTGATAAGGACCTCTCTTGCTTTTTTGCGTACGGTTTTATCTGGGTCGTCGATCATCACATCAAGCATTTCCATCATCTCATCTGAATCTCTTAATGCACCTACCAGAAAAACATCTAGACTCGCGATTCTTTCTTGAGTAGACCTTGAGCATAACCCGTTTATGATGGTAGAATGGATATATTCGTCTTCAGTTCTTGGAAGTGCGGTAATTGCACGAATGGCATCTAATCTGTCAAGTAACACGCGTTTGTCCATCCAGCGTACCTCGATTGTTGATACTCTCTTTTCTAATAAATCTCGTATTTGATCGGGCAATAATGAGTTCCATGGTCCTTGCGGAGCTCTGAATGCCGCTTTAATCATCGATTGTCTTTTCTTACCAAGACTAATCTTCTCCCCTGTCCGAGGGTCGCGAGCGACATAGTCCCTTGACATCGGGGGGTACCAAAACTCGACAGGATATGAATGAGGCACCTTACGAGTATCGAATCATGTGTAATTTACCAGTAATATGATTTGAGAAATAAAGGTCCCCATCAGGATTAAATGAAATTGGTAGCGCGCCGAATACATCTTTCACGATTACAGTGTTTTCACCCTTCCAACCTTGAGGGCTGTCCTCATCCATGGTAATATCGACTCGTATGATTTCTCCACCAGTTGGTGTAATCGCATTCCATGATCCAAAAACAGATACAAAGATGGAATGAGTACCTCCTGGGAGCGTTGAATTTTCATGTCTCAGGGCGATTGAATTGGCCGAGCTGTGTGGGTCAAAGGTACCTATCGGACCGATTGTTCCGTTTGGAATCGGAGTATCGGGCCCGTCATTTGGCCACCCGTAATCACCTCCAATCTCAAGGAGGTTTAATTCTTCATACGGATAGTCATCTCCCTCCCAATCACGGCCATTATCGGTAAACACATAACCTATCTCTGGTATCCATGCACCATCAAAAGAATTTCTCACCCCCGAGGCTATTACGCTATGGTTTCCATTTGCAGGATCTACCATTATTAATGCAGCATTACGATTATCATCCTCATTACATACGTTGCAGGTACTTCCAGAATGCCATATTAACATTCCATCAGGCCCCTCATGAATTGAATTCGTTTGATGATTACCCGATGGGATTCCATCTACTAAAATTGTTGAATTACCAATACTCCAATCCGAGAAATTATTTCCTAAGAATTCATTTTTCGTTAATTTTCCCCTCTCCGAGATGTACAGGAAATTTCCATCGTAGTGGATTCCATGTGGATTATTCAATTCATCCTTCAGAATTCGTTCATCAACCAGAACATTAGATTCAATTTTATGAATTATTATCGCTCCTTTTCCTATTTCACATACCAGTATATGGCTGCTATCTAGCCATAACATGCAAGTTGCTTGCCCTATTTCCCCGTCTATCTCTTCGACAGAATATCCTTCTGTAGGGATGGGATCTATTCTTACAAAATATGGGCTGATAATTGAATACGCTAGTAATAGAATGATAACCAAAAAAGCGGATACGACGATCATAAATCCGCGCTTAGAATAGAATTTTTTCTTCAAACCGTCCGCCTCGATCTCCTCATCCATGTCCATTGCTGTAGGGGGGTAATTGAAGTTCTGTCGATGTTTCGTTTGCACATGGGAGATGTTGAAGAAGAAGTTCGGCGGCTGATTTTTATCTCATTCAATGATTTTCCAAATGAATGGATTTCATCCGAGAAAATAATTCGGATTTGGAGCTTAGATTTTCAATGGGTTGATTCGAAGGATGCGCAGAAATTGTTAGAATCATTGGTAAAAACAGGTTGGCTAAAAATAGAAAATAATTTAGTAAAGCCAACAGAGGATTTACTAAATTTACAGATTCCAATTGGATGGACTCCAATGGTGCGTAGAATGATAGATGGTGTTGATTTTTTGCCCTCCGAAGATATCACCGCAAAAAGACACAAACCATTGGAATCCGTTTCAATTGTCAAGTCAACTGATACTACAGAAATTGACATCGATTTATTGTCAACACCCAAAGATAGGTTTACTGATCCAATGATTCAAAAAATCACCGAAATACGTTCTCATATCGCACTTGAATCGGGGTTAGAAGTGCGTGAGATACAACGGAGAGCGCAGAGGAAGAGAACGGCATGTATGCCCATGACACTTTGGATGGCATTGCTGTTGGTTGGAAGAGAACAAAGAATTGATATTTCCTCATTCTTGTAAAGCATCTCCTTCTGTTTTTGATTGAGCCTGATATACCAACAATAGAGGTAGCAAAATTAGAGCCATTGTTAACGAGAAAATTACTGTTAGTGCAGTTACGATTCCAAAGTCTCTAACAACTGGCATCGGTGAGAACCACAAAACCAAGAATCCTATAGCAGTTGTCATTGCACTTAGACACAATGCTGCACCGGTCGTCGAATTAGTCCTCCTCAATGCTTCCCACGGTTGCACTTCATTTTCAATCAATGATTCATATTTTCTCCACATGTGGATAGTATAATCTATCCCCAATCCGATCGTTAGAGCAGTAACCATTACTGTCAAAACGTTCCAATGGATTCCTATTACCGCCATTGAACCAACTACCCAAACTGCTGCAAGTGCGACTGGAACAATGACAATGAATGACGGAGCCAACCTCCTTGTCAACAAGAGTAAGACCAAAAATGACACACATAGGCTAATGATTGTAGAACTGATTTGTGAGGTGCTTAATGATTCTAGGACATACTCGAGTTTGACCAAATATCCCGTCAAAATAATCTGAGCATCAATGTTATTCTTTATGTCATCTCTATCAACAACATTAGAGATATCCCGAATTATCTCTCTACTTTCTGTGCTGGATTCAGCCTCGACATCGATTCTAATTTTTGATGCAGCGATATTACCATCTTCGGTAAATACAATCGATCTTCCAACTCTTTCTTCGTAACTTAAACCTCTGAAAGAGGAGGAAGAAGTTGAGTTAGATGATAATTCAATCAATGCATTTGCAAAGTCACCCGTTTTGTAATTTTCAGTACCAGTTAACCGTCCACTGTATATAGTCAAGTTGTGGCTCTCTCCGAATAAGGAATCTGCTTGTACGGCGTCTCTGATTATTGGATATGGTCCATCGTAAGATGGATTTGCATCAACAAAGAATGAAGACGGAACTACCACTCCTCTTGTAGATTGTATTTGCATATCAAGAATCCATAATCCATCTAAGAATTGAGAATCATCTACAATAATGCCTGTGCTGCTTTCATTTACTAGTAATATACTAACTTCCTTCCAAGTAGATGATTCATAAGAATCGTACATCGCAGTTCGAGATTGCATTGTATCCATGTCGTTTGAGAGGAAATCTGTTAGGTCGAATTGCGTCTCAAGTTTTATTGATGAATATCCTATAGATCCGATTGTAATCAATAATACTGCTACCAATACTTGAGCGGCAGTTTTCTTTTGGAACTCGGTAATAATCCTCGCATCTCCTTCAAACAGCCTTCTTCGAGAAGATCTTTCAGAGGGGGCCTCACTCCAACGAGATATTACCACATGAAGAGCTCCTACAACGACAGTAGATGCTATGAATGCAGAGGTGACTCCTATCGCCAGTGCTAAACCAAATTCTTGAACTGGAGGTAAAGGCGATGCAATATTTGCAATAAATGCACAGACCGTGGTAAAGACAGCTAGAGTTAGGGCAATTCTTAGCTCTCTGAAAGAGGCTACCCATGCTTCTGCGGGTTTAAGACCGTTTGATCTATTACGTTCATACGTTCGCTGTAAGTGAATTGAATAATCAATTCCTAATCCAAGAACTACTGGGGCTACGGCTATTGTGAGTATTGTATATTCCATTTTCAGAGCATTCAATAAACCGTATGTCCAAATTAACGAAGCAGTAAGCGCTGCCAAGGGGAATCCAACAAATCTGATGGATCTAAACGCTGCTGCTAGTATAATCACAACAAGAAGTATTGAAATTCCTAATAAAACAACCAACTGACTCAGTGATTCTCGATTTAGTTCATCGCTAATTAGACCATCAGATAATGATTGAAATCGAAGTTCTCCGTCTTCGCTAGCCTCATTGAAGAAATTTCGAAGTTGAACTTCTGCCATAACTTGAGCCGATGTATCTTGTTGATTTTTTACTTCCAAAATCCAAAGTGTACTATTTGCGTGGGGGATAGGTTCTGATTGGTTTTTATCCTCCAACCATGAGCATATCGCGTCATATTCTAAATCCTTGTGAACCAATGCCATTCTCCCTAATGACGCAGCATTTCTTAGATCTTCATCTGCTCCATCTGAGCATGTTGTTCCTTCTTCTACGGTTTCATTAAGATAAGAATCCCAGCTATCAAAGTCTGAAAGTGTCGTGTTTGAATCAATTTCATCTAGTGCTAATTGTAAAATCCCAGGGGCAGAAATGTTAGATAGAACCAATTGGGAACGTAATTCTGATTCATGTTCTAGTTCTTTGAGAACTTCTGCTTGCTCTACGATTGAACTCCAAGATAGAGCATTATTTCCATCATCCGACGTGACGTGGACATAGAAAGGGATTCCAGTTTCGAATAATTGTTCATCAACTGAATCGATGATTACATCATTTTCACTAGCGGGCATGAATGTAGTCAGATCAGTGTTGAATGTAGGTGGATCGCTGAACCCTATTGCAAATACCCCTGTCATCATCAGTGCTGTGATAATTATTGGTACTGATGCACGTTCCAAGATGCCAGTCAGGGCAGAGTCTCGAGGGTCTACCGTGCGAGACATGGTCATGGCGTGGGCGAACAGGCGATAATCCCAACGGCTCAGACTATCTTAGATTGGACATCTTGGCAAGAATTCAGATGGTCCCAAGTGGAAGCCCTCAAAAAGGGGTCATTACTCCCGCAATGCATGGCAATGAAGGTTCTACTCAAGGAAGGGACGGAATTGAGGATTCGCATTAGCGATGAAGACCACACTACTTTGCACCTATTTAGGAGTCGCCTGAATGCTCACAAGGATATTGAGTACTGCAATTATTTTAGCGGACATCCCGATTTAGATGACCCCGAAATATACATACGTGCTAACAAGGGCAAGGACCCAGTAAAGATTTTCAAATCTGTAGTGAAAGAAGCATCGAAGGATTTCTCCTCCCTTTCACTATGACAGGTCCGGTGAGGGCGTGCCGGGTCCAGATGAATTGGATTCTTCTGTAGGCCTAGATACATTCGCGACTAAACTTCCGGGGATTTTTGGCGTTTTAAAGATGAGAGCCGAAGATTTTCGT
>MDTG01274048.1_pt1 | contig 10252 bp, 6 predicted proteins | sample 811421 | NCBI WGS metagenome assembly MDTG01 (sample SAMN05326645, study PRJNA326480) | marine metagenome | isolation source: seawater | place: Pacific Ocean: South East | collected 2011 | reverse complement strand
GCGAACTACATTTAATTCCCGATTCGGTTCTACAAACCCGTAGTGAAGGAATGTCTCGTAGTTAGATTTTGGTCCGTAGGAATCGAACAATTCGTCATGCTCCGCGATGTTTTCCGTAGCACTCATGATAAATTCGGTGTCGGTGAATTTCCAGTCGATGTTAGCATCTTTGGAGTGATTGAGCATGTCGGCGAATGGGATTAGATAAGTATCTTTACCGTTGGCAAAGTTTCTTGACCCCACCAGGGAGCGGTGGTTAAAATCGATCTTCTCTTCTTCGTATATTTTTATTTTATGCTCCAATGCGACACGCAAAGGCGAGACGTTAATCTGATCCTTTAATGACTCGCTCCATTCGACGGGGAATTCCTGTTTTGGTAGTGATCGTTTGTATACAGTGTCCTTCTTTAGGTATTCTGCCAATTCTTTTAAGGAGCCTTTTACGCATTTATCCAGTGGGATACGGTATATAACTTCTCCGATTTTGATTTTCTCCGTCGCAAAGACCCCACGTCGTCCTTGAACCCGAAGGATTCTACATTTATTAATACAATCCTTGTGTACTTTCTCGAGCTCTGAGATAGCGACTAATTCTCTCATGTTCCGTGCCTTTTCTGTATTGTTAGCCATTAAATAGTACCCGTATGCGGCTTGAAAATTATGCAACTTCGATTCCGCAAGTCCCATATTCTCAAGGTCCACATTTGTTGTAGTTTCGAGGTCCTTTAACAGTTTCAGAGCTTGTATATATTGTCCTTTTTCGATATGAGATTTTGCCATATGTTTATAAAATATTTGATATATATACTCGAAAATGAATCCACTTGTTTTAATACATCAATATGAGAATTTCATCAAAAATAAAGAACGAAGATGGATGTATGACCTCCTCTTATCGTATGGTCCCCCCAAAAACCGATACTTCTCGAATTGGGATTTAAAATTCGACACGCGGGGAGAGGTCCAATTTATATCTCCCGAAACTCTGATCGAAATTCGAGGTTTCTTGTTGAACACGGAATGGTGCTTGTACGAAAGCATGGGTCTAAAATTGTTGCATAACCATTGTAAACATAAAATACACGGGAATCAACTCTAACAGTATAATTTAAAGTATATAACCAATAATTTGTACTTTTAAATGAAACGAAATTATTTGCTTTTTGTATCATTGTTATCTATCTCTTCTGTCATACTGCTATACTTAGGTAATCAGGTGGATTATACCATTATTTATGGTAGTATGCGTAGTCTAAAAGACCGGAAAATCAAGAATCTCCGGGATAGTATACCAGCATGCTGTAAAGCGTTAACAAAGGAATGCTTGTCCTGTGCTACGGGGTTACTGGTCCACGAATTTTGCGAGAATCACAAAGGAAAGTACGGTTGTCCCGCAAACGAGTCGGTTGCTCCGGACGCGAATATATGCTGCCAGATGGAGACTCCGTTGTGCAAAGCATGTCAGCAGGGCATATCTGTGGAAGAGTACCTTCAGTCTAAGTTCCCTCCAATCTCACCCACGGAAAAGAAACAGTTGGATCGTTGGTATAAGAAAATGCAAAGTATTGGAGTTCCTATACCTAAATTAAACCAGCATGATTCCATATTAGATATTGGTGCAAACGTAGGTGTTTTTTCTGAAACAGCTAGAAAGATATGTCCCAAATGCCATATATATGCGTTTGAAGCAGTCCCCTTGTTCGCCAGTTACATCAAAACTAAAAACTTCGGTAATATAGATGTATATCCATTTGGACTATCCGATGAAAACGGTAAAGCCACATTTTGGATGGCGAAGGATGGAAATTTTGGATGGAATACCATGATAGGTAAGAATAGAAAAGGCATGAAAAAGGTAAAAACCGAATTTAAGATTTTCGACGACCTAAATATTGACATACCAAAGCTACAATTGATTAAAATAGACACTGAAGGGGCTGAATATAAAGTATTGCGCGGGTTAAATAATGTTATTCGTAAACAAAAACCAACGCTATTGGTCGAATTCGGATTTGGAAAATCACATCCAAATTATGACGATGAAATTGCGGAATTTGACAAGTTAATTGCTATGGGATATACGTGTGATAGAAATTATAGGAATGTTCGAGGTACCAAGGATTTGCGTTTTACGGTCCGCGTGTCTACAAAGCCCATACTATTGGGAAAACATGACAATGAAAAATATGACACAACAGCAAATATAATGACAGCGTTGGATAGGCTGTCTATTGATAGTTTTCTACTGGCTGGATCTGCTTTGGGAGCACATCGCAATAATGGTTGGTTTCATTGGGACAAGGATATTGACATTCTAGTGATGAGTACGAGTACAAAGCTGAACAAAATGTTGGACGACTTGGGCTTACATTGGTGGAAAGCATCGTTTGGCTACCAAGTCCGCATAAATAACACGAAAACGTATATTGATTTATGGTTATATGAGGAACAAAAAGGAAAACTTCAGTGCGTGGGACATGTTGGTGAAATTCAAGATTGTTTTAGGTATTGTCGTGATGTACCACATGACCGAAGAACCTGTAACCCTATGCCAAAACGATGGGCATATCCGCCCCGACAAGTGCCATTCGGTCCATATACAATGCCAACTATGCGCAAGGAATATCTCAACGATAAATATGGTTCTAATTGGATGACACATTGTGGTCGAAAACCCTGTAAATCGTATCATAAAACACAAAATTTCGTATTTGGCGACGTTGTAAAAAAGAACGGTAAGGTACAAACTAAGGACCTGAAAATTATGATTGGTATTCCAGTCCACAACCGCATGGGGTACGTCAGATTTAGTTCCAGGGTTTTGACACAGTATAATCATGTTGATCCAAAAGATATTTTTGTATTTGATGATGCATCAACTGAATTCGACGAAAATAAATTACGTGAATGGTATGGGAAAGACATAAACTATTTCAGGTCTTCAAAGCGTCTAAAGGCAGATGCAAACACTCGTCGTCTTTTTACTTATTTTTCCAAATCCAATTACGATATACTGTTAACACTGGACAGTGATTTGATCTTGGATGAGAAATGGAAACAGTTTGTTCATGACCACATCGATAAATCCGGTGTTCTGTCATTGTATCATTCCGCGATTGAGCATCATAAAACGTTGAATTGCAATGGCAATTTATGTGAAAAAAAGTCGATGGGAAATGCTGGGACTGTTATGAAAAGAGGTGTTGTACAGAAAATGCTACAAGAAAATAAAAACCGAGTAAGTAATTTTGATTGGGGATGGGTAGACCATTTTAAAAGCCATGGTATTAAAATGTATGTCCCTAAAAAGTCACTTGTATTCCATTTTGGTAAAAGAGGTCAAAATAACGGGTGTGGTACAAAAGAATTAGCAAGAGGTTTCGACAAAAACGCTTTACCTTCATGGATTAAGCTTCGATTATTCTTTTATTTTGATAAATGCAAAGAATCGAATATTTTGTATCCGACTAGAAAGTTTTTACTGTTTACATCTGCTGGTGATAAAAACAACGTTAAACAGTGGATATCAGATGACAGATTATATGATATTCACGTTGTTTATTATGGTACAAAAGAGTTCAATTTACAAGTTGATGAGGTTTATAAACGCAAAGAAACAAAATTCCCTAATTTACAGTGGTACAGTAAAGAACATGATTTATCAAAATACAAGGCTGTAGCTGTATGGGATGACGACATTGTAGCAAGTCCTAAAGATATAAATGCATTGTTTAAAGAAATGATTCAAAATAAGGTCGATGTATTTAGCCCATGTCATACACGTGGATTTAAAAATTGTTTGAAAAAGGCGAATCCAAGTGGTATAAGAGACATTGAATATATCGAAATGAATGCGCCAATGTTCAACCCCGCATTTTTAGTACCATTTATAAAACAATTTGATCCTATTATAAAGGGTTGGGGAACAGATATATGGTTCAGTCACTTGTGTTCTACTGATAAGAATTGTAGAATCTCAGTTTCAGATACAACATGTGTCACGAATCCCATTACAAGAAAAGATGGAACGAGAGAAATAAATAAGGCTCAACCGGAACATATTAGATCATCTACATGGTCGGCATTCGCCAAAAAGCACGGACTACCCACAAATGACCCACCGTCTACTAAAATTAAAGGATACGATTCAAGCAACTTGAATGGGTTCACAGATGAATTTGTAGGAGGTGGTATGTCTAAAAACGAAAAGACTTTATTAGCAAATGTATACAGTAAAGCGAACAGTGTAGGTGAATGGGGGATGGGTTCTTCAACTCTCATTGCGAAACATATCGGTGTGAAAACCTTACATGCGATTGATTCTTCGTCAAAATGGGTGCATAAAATGAAATCACTTATCAATGGGTATGATTTAAAGTGGATCAACATTGGCAATGTAAAGGAATGGGGTTATCCTACAAATAAAACATGGATGAAACACTGGTATACATATTCACAATATATGATTCGTGGTTTAGACGTTTATTTAGTTGATGGGAGATTTAGAGTAGCATGTGCCGCACAAGCTCTACTCAATAAAAACGCACCTGTATTGGTTCATGATTTTCAACGAAAAGAATATAAAGTGTTACTAGATATAGCAGATATAGTAACACAAGCTGGAAAATTGGTTGTATTAAAGAGAAAATATAACATTACTGATCATGAAGTCTACGATGTATGGGAAAAATATAAAGATGTTCCAGTCTGATCCCGACCACGTAACTCGCGTTTTATTGCCTCATAAGCAGCTTCCAGTTCCTTATCACTAAGTAAGTCTAAATCCAATACAGGGCGTTTATTTTTATATATTGTATTCTTTGGGCGCATCGCTTTTATTTGTATATTACTGACTTTTATACTATAAATAAAAGTTTACTATAAACAAATGTTACGAACTATCATTCTGTTAGTGTTTGTAAGCTTAAGCTTTAGCTCTAGCTTTAGCTTTACATGTGATAAATTGGTTGCACACACCATAAAAAACGACTGTATATTTAACATCAGGTTTTGGGATGTCTGCCCTCATCATCAACGACACTTTCCATATGGTATACAACCATGCAACTGTACCGACGACATGATACTTCTACTAGAAAGATCATACGACTCGTACGAATGCATAGAAGTTCATCAAGGTCCCAACGGTTGCGTCACCATAGAAGATATACAAAAAAGGGTGTCTAACTGTAAATAAGACGTATAATATATGGTGTATATATAATATAATGAAAACAGATACAGTTTACGTAGCTATGTCCGCTGATATAATTCATATTGGACACATTAATTTGATCAAAAAAGCATCCGCGTTTGGCGATGTTGTAGTCGGTCTTCTATCCAACGAAGCCATTGAATCATATAAACGAACTCCAATAATTACATGGGAACAAAGATACAAAGTTATAAAGGAAATTAAATCTGTAAAATTGGTCATTCCTCAATTAACACACGACTACACACCAAACTTAATGGTCCTTCGTCCGTCTTACGTAGTACATGGGTCGGACTGGAAAACCGGCGCGCAACAAAACGTAAGAGAAAAGGTTATCTCAACGTTAAAAGAATGGGGAGGAGAGCTTATTGAACCAGAATATACTAGTGGTATTAGTACAACGGATATAATTAATAGATGTAAACTTAAGTAATAATATTAACACTGAACGTATACCCATCAAACGATTTACTCCACATCTCCTCAAACTCAGGTAACTCGATTTTTAATCCATTTCCGTACGATTTATGGACTCTAGTCAGTATCAACACGTCGCCAGTAGTCCAAAGCTGTTCACAAAGACAAGCCCCGCCTATAACTAATGCATCGGGATGTGCGTTAAGGTAATCTTCCAATCCCCACCCGGTTATAATCGTTTTCACACCAGGGACCATTCTACGAGATACCACCACATTTGTACGCCCTGGTAGAGGCTTACGACCAAGAGAATCCCACGTTTTCCTACCCATTACGATGGGGCACCCGTAGGTATTCATCTTAAACCACTGGAAATCATGTTTGATGTGCCATGGCATCTTTCCGTTTACCGCAATTACATTATCATCAGAGACCGCTAATATAAATTTCATTTAATAAAGATACATTTACTTATATAGTTAATCCTTGTATGGTGCGAAGGCGACCGCAACGTCTGTACTGCCGAACCCTCCATCTCCTCTATCACTATAACTTAACTCCGTTTCCATTACACGCGGTGTTAAGTAAGGTGTTACGATCAATTGCGCGATCTTATGACCCCTACGGTACGGTCTGGACATGGCACCGTGCAACCGTAACAAGACAATAATTTCACCACGGTAGTCTTCATCGAGGACGCCCCCTTCAACGGTAAATTCCTTAGTCGCCAAACTGCTTCTACATGCTATTCGTCCATATGTATTTGGAGGTAACTCAATCGCAAGTTTCAATGGTACACGGTTAAGCCCATGTCTTAAGGTAATGTCTTCTGGTGTTTTTAAGTCATAACCCGCTGCCCCACGGGAACTACGGACCGGAATAAAGGCGTATTTGCTTAATCGTTTTACTCTCAGCATGTTTTTTTAAAGTAAAACCGAGTATATATATACGCAATATTTATCATAAATGCCACGTAAAGATAGATCGATTATAAAGCGGTTAAAACGTTATAAGCCCAAGTTCAAGATTGGAGATGTGGTACTAAAGTATTATCAGGAATATTATGTGATTCGACCAGATTCGAAACATGTTGCCCATGTTACATTAGAGCGTCGGTTTCGTCCCTATGCTTGTTCCAGAGTGGTTATGCACAAAAACAACTGTACGAATATCGGAAATTCACGTAGAAACATGATAAAGAAAGGGGACTTTGTTCGATTCGACTTTAATTCGGGCGCCCCATGTACGGCATTTGTTTGTGAACGTAACGATGATATTCTTACGATTCAGCCACTGGGAGTTCGCAAATGTTTCTATGTATCTATACTTTCCAACCGAATCGAGTTGGTATTAGAGGATTTAAATATTACGTACACTCCCATGCCAGATTACGACAACGATTTGTTACATGCGAAGGTCACGTGCGGAGAACGAAGAGCAGAAGTCGTAGATTACCACCATTTATTGGATCGTTATCTAGTAAGTTCCTACTCTTTTCATGGTGTACAGAGGTGGTTCAAGCGCGAAGACTTTGAGGTGGAACACAAAGTAAAACAGACGATACAATGGAAGAAGGTAGGCACACTAAAATTCGATTACAATTGTATCAACTCGAGGCAATACCCAAAGTCTATGATAAACAGCATTGACATGGACAGTATAAAACGAATGTTATGGCACAAAGTCAGAACCGATGGTCAGTACATCTGTTGTAACACTGATTACGATGCGTACAAGCTCATCCTTTGGCTAGAAAACCATGAAACCTTGTTTTATCGTAGTGTTGGGACCAAATACAAAACATATCACGATCTCCAATTTAATTATGCTGACCTGATGAATTCTAACGAATCGGTTTTACCACAAGAGTATTTTGACCTGCCAAATCATCATTTATTAATTGCAAAACAGATTGAGAAGACGCTTTTTGGTACCAAAAGGGTAAGATCTAAACTTCAATGGAAAAACGATCAATTCGAAGTCGAAGTATACATACCGGAGGTCATGTACCGTTGCTGTACTCATGCTGAATTTAACTTTTTGTCACGTATACTGTGGAGGTTGAGAAAACGTCTGCCTGAGCACTTCTCCGAACCAGTCAAGAAAACGTATTCTTTAAAAATACCTTTGAAACCGTTCCAAAGTAAAATTGTTGATGGTATGGTTCATCGTGAAATGAATGAATTCAATCCGTTTGTATTTGAAACCACAACAGGACATCGGTTTAATTGTGTAAACGGTTATCCAGGTAACAACGGAACACGCGGAGGAATCCTGCATCTAGGTACAGGTCTAGGAAAAACCGTATGTACACTTGCCCTAATTCAGTACAGGAGAGAGGTAATACGAACTACGCTTATCGTTGTTCCATTGACCTTGATCGATCAGTGGATATCAGAGCTAAAACGATTCACGGATTTGACGTACGCGGAAGTTCATGGAAGAAAGGATTTACCTGAAACCATGCCAGATGTTATTTTTACAACGTATGGGACACTTCTTTCGAAGAATAGAGGCGAGCATAAAATGTTTTACATGTGTGATAGGGTTGTATTTGACGAATCACATAAAATAAAGTCTTTCCATTCTTCAACCGCGGTGGCAGCTCAGTGTGTCGTTTGCAAATACAGATGGTGCTTGTCTGCTACTCCCTTACGAGAAGGTCCAATTATGAATATTTCGACACAGTTGAGAATACTGAATGTCAAACCGTTTCGTCAAAGCGAAAGTTTTTTAAGACACGTAGTACGTGAACCGGAAGAGCGATGTGCCTACACTTTGAGGAAAATAAAAAAGCTCATATACAAACCATTGGTAGACTATGCTATGCCAAAAGTAATACATGAAGAAATCCCATGTAAGATGCAAGGCGTAGGACTATACAAGGCATTGACAGATATAATGCAAGAGAAAGTATATTCTATGCTTGTGGAAGGTACTTTAAACAGGAGTTTTCAAAAAATACAGACATTTATCAACCTGTTGCATATAGCAGCTACCGATATCAAATTATTACCATTATTCATGTGGGGTTCACCGTGTGAGAATGCTCTGACTCACATCGATGAGATAAAACAAAGTTTAACCGGTAACGCGTTCAAAGAAAATGTGAAGGATACATTGGACAACATAGAAGAACAAACCTGTGTTATTTGCCTGGAAAATATAACAAGACCAACGATTACCACATGCAATCACGTGTTCTGTCACGACTGTATCAAGCGATCCATGGAGGTAAAACAACTTTGTCCATGTTGTAGAGCCCCCATGCTACCCAACTCATTAAAAGAAATCACAACAGAACCAGAAGTAAATCAAGATGAAGATTTTTTATACATGAACGACATTCTTGGAAGGAGGATGAAGGTCAAAAAATGCATTGGTGAATGGTACAACCATGATTACGTATCGGAAAAAGTGGAACGTCTACGTGAAATCATTCAGACACACGAAAAAGTAGTTGTCTTTTCACAATATAACACGGTACTCGAAATGCTAGCAAAACATGTCGATAGCTCTTGCATAATCACAGGCAGAAGCACGCGGTCTCAGAGAAAGAAAAATTTAGAAAAATTTAAATCAGGAAGCAATGTCTTTCTGTTGTCCTCCAAAGTGGCAGATGTAGGAATCAATCTAACAGATGCAAACGCAATCGTGTTCATGGAACCGAGTATCGATGCGACGAGTCAAACGCAAGCAATTGGTAGAATAAAAAGGATTGGTCAGACAAAGGACATTCATGTCTATCATCTGTCTACGATGAACAGTATTGAATCTAGGATTATACATTTGCGTAAGGAATATGACAGGGAATTACATACTTTAAAAGAATGCGATTACTCCACCAGCACGTTTAAAAAGTACAAAAAGAGTTTACATACACGATACATAATGAAAATACTAAGTATTCATTCATAATTATAACTTACGTTTTTTACCATGAAACTGATTCTCTATATATTCATCGAACGATAACTCACTTCTCTCCCACTGACATAGTTCCCCATCGCATACAGTTGGTATGTAGTTGCCTAAAAACGCTTTGAATCCGGAATCGACGGTACGAAACTGTTTGGTCGCAAAATTAATAATTTCACACGGTCTCGTTTTAAAAATCATTGCGGAAACTGTCATTGCTGCACACATATTTTGTTTTGTCTGTTCACCTTTGTCGAACAACATAAGACCGTGCGCTAATACGCGATGCTCGTTCTCAAACTGTTTGCGAAACGTATTGAACCATGCCGTGCGATTATCGCTGCTAACCCATGCTTGTAATGCGAATTTGTCCTTGCACGGTTCACGTGGTTCACGAAGAAACTTTAACGCTGTTTCTGCTGACCAACGATCCTTAGGATCAATACACAAAAGGTTTTTTATCAACTTGTTTATTTCATTGTCACCCTTCAACTGTGGAACCCTGCGGATAATTTCCTCGAAATCTTTTCCCGGGACGTCTCCGTAAACAAATTTATGCAATATACAACCTACACTCCACATGTCTGCTTTCTCGGTGTAACCTTTTTTCAAGAATACCTCCGGCGCACGGTACCAACGCGTAAACATATAACCTGTGCCTTCACCATACTCATTGCAAAATTGACGGGACAGACCGAAATC
>MDTG01408534.1_pt1 | contig 10253 bp, 12 predicted proteins | sample 811421 | NCBI WGS metagenome assembly MDTG01 (sample SAMN05326645, study PRJNA326480) | marine metagenome | isolation source: seawater | place: Pacific Ocean: South East | collected 2011 | reverse complement strand
TAAACTTAAATAATTTCTTTTTTATTAAATGATTGGATACTTATTTGTAATAATTGCCTCATTTCTAGTTAGCTATTATTTAATTAGTTTTTACCTGATAAAACTCTCAAATTTTTCAAAACAAAAGAATATTTCTCAACAATCTCAAAGATGGGGTAACTCAAATAAATCACATTTAGGTGGGATTTCATTCACAATACCAATCTTATTTATAACATTTATTTCTTTTTATTTAAGTTATTCAGGATCATACGAACTCACTCAAAATGACAAAATAATAATTTCAATTTTCTTAATCATCCTTATTTCTACATTTGTTGGATTGATTGATGAAAAATTTGGCATAGGTCCATTTTGGCAATTTATTAACCAAATATTAATTTGTATTATATTAATATGGTCAGGCTGCATTATTAACATAACACCAATATTTTATATAAATATTATATTTACAATATTTTGGATTGTAGCATTTATAAATGCTCTTAATTTATTTGATAATGTTGATACTGCACTCGGATCATATACTACTTCTCTTTTATGTTTTTTTATTTTCTTAGGCCTGATAAATAATCATAATTATTTTTTATTGCTAATAATGTTTTCATATATTGGATCATTGCTTGCTTTTTTAAGATTTAATTATTTTCCATCAAAGATTTTTATGGGAGAAGTAGGGTCGCTACAACTATCATCTGTTTTAGCAGGAATTTCAATTTATTTCCTTTGGGGAGATTATAGTTACAGTCATTATTTTGATTCTTTTTATTATTTATTACAAAATAATTTAGTATTCCTTATTGTCATTATTGATACTTTTTTAATTCTATCGATAAGAATAGCAAATAATGTAAGTCCTTTTAAAGGAGATACAAACCATCTTTCCCATATGACAATAAAACTTGGATTAAATCCAAATCAATTTTCTTTTTTAGTTTGTATTTTAAATTTAATTATTTTCCTATTTTATTTTTCAATGGTTAAGCAACAGCTATCAATTGAAAATACATCAGTTTTAATAAGTTTTTACGTATTAATTATCGCTTTAATTTCATTAATATATTACTTTGGCAAAATAAGGAAAGACAACTAAAGTCAATACCTAATGATGATGAGAAGGTCTATTGCGAAACTGCAGAGAAATTTTTCAAGAATATATTCAAATATTGATAAGTTACTTCAATTTTATTCAGATACCCAAAACTATTCTATTTATCAATTAGAAAATTTTCAGAATAAAAGATTAAATGAGCTAATAAATCATTGTTATAAAAATGTTCCCTATTATAAAAAATTTTTAGACAAAAAAAAATTAGAGGATTTTGATACCAAAAGCTTGCAAACTATTCCTATTTTATCAAAAGAAATAATAAGAAAAAACTTTGAAGATTTGAAATCTTTAGATTTATATAAGAGAAGATGGTTTATAAATAGTTCTGGGGGATCAACTGGCGAACCTGTAAAAGTCATTCAGGATAATGACTATCTTATCCATTCTGAAGCAAGAAAACTATTATCATTTTCGTGGGCTGGATTAAATGTTGGTGAACACCTAATACGTTTATGGGGATCAGAGAGAGATATCTTAGGTAAAGGTGTAAGATATGAAAAATTTAAAGATTTTATTCAAAATCGTAAAACACTTAATTCATTTATTCTTACGCCAAATATGATGGAAGAATATATTCAAATAATAAATAAATCACATTCTTACTCTATCTTAGCTTATGCGAATGCTGCTTACGAAATTTCTAAATATGGAAATAAAAATCAATTAAGTATTAATAAACCAAAAACTATTATTAGCACATCAGGTAATCTTCACTCTTTTATTCGAGATGAGATTGAAAAATTCTTTAATTGTAATGTCTTTGATCAATACGGCTCTAGAGAGGTATCTTGTATTGCTAGTGAGTGTTCATTTCATGAAGGATTGCATGTATCTGAAGAAACTATGATAGTAGAGATAGTTGATGACAATGGTAGCCCATGTGAAATAGAACAAGAAGGAGATATTTTAGTAACATCTCTAATGAATTACTCTATGCCTTTAATACGATATAAAATTGGCGATAGAGGAATATTTGCGAGAGGACTATGTAAATGCGGAAAACCCTATAAACGACTAAAGTCAATTTCTGGTAGAAAAATGGACAACTTTAAATTAATTGATGGGACAATAATACCGTCTGAATACTTCATTCATTTCATTGGTGTTGTTCTTAATAAGGGATCAATAAAAAAGGTTCAATTAATCCAAAAAAAATATGATTTAGTTCACTTAAAACTAGTATATTCTGGAATGAATATATCTGAAAAAGAAATGAATGATTTAATAAAGTCAGTTCGTGATGTTATGGGTAAAGATTGTGAAGTAAAATTATTTGTACAGGAAGACATTTTACCTAGTCCGTCTGGTAAATTTAGATATACAATTTGTGAAATTTAGATAAAAAGACTTATAAATTATAATTATAAATATGGATAAATTAAATTAATGAATAATTTTGAAAACAAAAACAAAGCTTCGATAAATGATTTTGATTTATTAGGTATAGTTTTTGATCTATGGAGTATTAAAATTTATATACTTGTGACAGGTATTATTTTTTTTACTATAGGATATTTAACAGTAACCTTTCAAAATGTAAGCTTTAAAGATTCAATATCAGTTTATCCAAATAATAGTTTAAAATATAACGTATCCAGTGAATCACTTAAAAATCTAAAGAAAAACGGCATATCAACTGAGTTACTACTTGAACAATTTGTTGAGACATCGAAAAATAATAAGGCATTAAATAGATTTATTGAGGCAAATTCAAAATATGATGAAGATTTATTATCTAATTTTTTTTATTACGTTAAATATACACCAAATGAAATAGAAATTAATAAGCAAACTAGAGTTAGTTATTATTTAGAATTTAGCAATCAAATTAATTTTGAAGACTCAAAAGAATTGATTTATTCTTATATTCAAACTATATCCGATGAAACATTTGATAAGCTCTCATTGTTTATTGATGTTTCTGTTGAAACTGTAAAAAAAGATGTAGTAAAATACAACCTTCTTCAACTCGAGGAAATGAAATCAGAGAAAAAAAGAATTGAAGAAGCGATTGTTTACGCTGATTTAATGGGATATTCAGAAATGGGTTTAGAGGAAATTGAAGCATTAGATTTTGATGCAACAAAAATACCGCTTCACTTATATGGCGGTGAAATATTGAGAGCCAAGCTGAAGGATATTGATGATGTAATTTTGCTAATGCAAACGCCTGTTGTAAATTCAGAACAGCTGACCTCAACAAGATTAAGTGAATATGAAGTACCAAATCAGAGATCATTCAGAAGAAACGAAAAAATTCAAAGATTGATTGAAATGGAGTTTGTTAATCGAGACTTTCAGATGTTTTTATATGATAAAGTCGGCAACAAACTTGATATCGTAACATATGATCCTTTTTCAATTGACCGTGAAGTAATTTCATTTTTTCCACAAAAATATAAATATTATATATTTTTTATAGGTTGTTTTTTTGGTGCAATTTTTGGTTTACTTGTAAAAGAATTTAAACGGAGAAAGTTAGTTCAAAACTAATATACAAATTGAAAAATTATTCCGTTCAAATTTCAGTTTATCTTTATTGCTTAATTCCTCTAGCTTTATTAACTGGTCCATTTTTTCCAGATCTTTTCATTACTATAATTGGTCTTACTTTTTTATTTAATGTGATAAATGAGAAAAACTGGTTCTATTTTAAAAATCAATATTTCTATTTTTTTTTAATTTTTTTTATATATATAAATTTATGTTCAATTATTTCTGATTATAAAATTTTTTCTCTTAGTAGTAGTTTAGTTTATTTTAGATACGGTTTATTTGCATTAGCTACGTGGTATTTACTTGATGTTAAAAAGGAATTTTTTCAATATTTTAAATATGCTTTATTGATAACTTTCATTTATGCTCTTTGTGATGGTTATTATCAATATTTTTTTGGAAGTAGTTTTTTTGGACAAAATTCTATTGAAGAATCAAGATTATCATTACCTTTTGACGATAAACTTATACTCGGCGGTTATCTTGCAAGACTCTTTCCATTGTTGATAGCCTTACTAATTTTTGATGCACTTAGAAGTAAGGAAAACTTTATTATTCTAGCTTTTCTTTTGATACTGACAGACATTCTGGTGTATCTATCTGGCGAAAGAACAGCTTTGGGTTTGCTTTTTATTACTACACTCTGTTTAATAATTTTTTTATCAAAATTTAAAATACTCAGAATTTTGACATTTATTGTCTCAATAATATGTATTGTTATTATTTCTTACATAAACCCTAACATTAAAGAGAGAAACGTAGATGTAACATTATCTCAACTAGGAATTGATGATAACAGTAAAAAAGTTAATATATTTTCTCCACAACATGAAAGTCATTACATAGGTGCATGGAAACTTTTTTTAGATAATCCTGTCTTCGGTGCCGGTCCGAATAATTATAGAAATCATTGCAATGACCCAAAGTTTAGTCCAAATATAATGACATGTTCAACGCACCCTCATAATACATATATTCAATTACTTGCCGAGACAGGTTTAATTGGTTTTTTAGCTATATCAAGTGTAATAATAATTATAGCAGTTAAATTATCTAAGCATTTTTATTACATGTATTTAAAAAATAAATTAATATATGATGACTATCAAATTTGTTTAATGATATGTTTCATATTGAGTTTATTCCCGTTCTTGCCGACTTTAAATTTTTTTAATAATTGGATCAATATTATCTATTTTTTACCAGTAGGGTTTTATTTGAATTCAGTGTACAACACTAAAGGAACAGATAATGTGGAAAGTTAAAAAATCATCTATTCACGGACATGGGGTCTATGCAACAAAAGATATTCCAAAAGGCACTAAAATTATTGAATATATAGGCGAAAAAGTAAGTAGAGCTGAAGGAAATAAAAGATCTGAAAAAAGACTAAAAAAATACTTAAATTCTAATAAAACTGGCTCTGTCTATATATTCGAGTTAAATAGAAATTTTGATATTGATGGGTCACCAAAATATAATAAAGCTAGGTATATTAATCATTCGTGCAATCCAAATTGTGAGGTAGACGTGGTGAAAGGGCAAATATGGATTTCATCAATAAAAAAAATAAAAAAAGGAGCTGAATTGTCTTATGACTATGGTTATTCTTTTGATAAAGACGATTACAAAGATCACACGTGCAAATGTGGATCTAAAAACTGTATTGGTTACATAATATCTTCAGATGAATGGAAGAAGTATTTAAATCATATTAAGAAAATAGTAAAAAAAAAATAATTTAAGATTATTTTATTTTGCTAAATGGATGATTAATTTTAGACTCGTTAGCTTTTTCGATTTGCTTCTGACGACTCTCTGAATTTTTTTTTTGTGTTTTCGTTCTTTCATAGTAGCAATATGGGCAGGATACTCCTTTTTTATATTCACTTGAAAAAGTATCTTTTATGGTAATTGGCCTTCTGCATCCATAGCATTGAAGATAGTTACCCTTTGATAAATTATCATCAATTGTTACTCTATCATCAAAAACAAAACATTCACCTTTCCAGCATGACTTTAATTTATTTTTTTTGATATAATCTAAATAATTAATTATACCACCTTTTAGTTGAAAGATATTTTTGTAACCCTTCATCTTCATATATGAAGATGCTTTTTCACATCTTATCCCCCCTGTACAATACATTGCTATGTGAGAGTTCTTTGGAAGGTTAAATTCCTGAATATATTTTGGAAAATCTCTAAAACTATTTGTTTTAGGATTAATTGAATTCTTAAACTTACCAATATCTATTTCAAAAATATTTCTTACGTCTATTACATTCATGTTTTTATTATTTAAAACATCATTCCATTCATGAGGTTCAATAAATTTTCCTTTGTATTTATGAACATCAATTTTACCTTTACCCAGAGTAACTATTTCTTTTTTTAACCTTACTTTAATTCTATTGAATGGTAAAAACTCAGTTTCATTAGATTTAAAATTAATTTTTCTGATATTTAACAATTTTCTTAGTAATTTTAGTACATCGTTTAAAATTTCTTCTTGACCGGATATTGAAGCATTTATTCCTTCATCAGCTAATAAAATTGTACCCCTAATTTTTTTTGTTGATAGATAGCTATCTAGAATATTTTTAATTTTTTCTTTATTTTTGACCTCTATAAATCGATAAAATGAGTAAACAAAGCATTTATTTTTATACATTTTTCAATTTATAAGTTTCTTCTTTTAAATAAGCTGTAAGTTCATTTCTATCTTTAATTTTTGAAATTGAGTCATATTTGATAAGTTTTCCAATATGCACTGACACTTCTTTACCTATTTTCTTTTTAGTTTCATGAATATAAGAAGAGTACTTAAGAGTACTGCTTTTAAATTTTGATGCAAAGAGGTGAAATAACAGACCATTCTTTCCATCAAAAAAAATTGGTAGTACGTCAGTTTGAGTTTGGTGAATAAGTTTTGCAGGAAATGTCTTCCACTCATCATCAATTGCATCTGACTTAAGATCTTTTGCAACTGATACACTGCCAGATGGAAATATAATTAGTACCCCTTGATTTTCTAGATGTTTTTTTGCTTGTTTAGCTGTTTCTATATTATATTTAATTTTATTTTTTTCATTGCCACTAAAATCTATAGGTAAAATATAACTTTCTAATTGAGGTAGAAGTTTAAGTGTCTCGTGCGTTACTATCTTAAAATCCCCTCTAGATTTTGAAACCAATGAGCATAATATTAATCCATCTACAATACCAAAGGGGTGATTAGCTATAATAAGTAATGATCCACTATTTGGAACACTAATATTATTTTTTGACTTATTAACAATATTTATATTCATTGCACTTAACATATCTGACCAGAAATATCTTGGATCATTTTTATTTTTTGAATATTGTTTATATAGTCTTTCTAGCTTCTTTTTTCCTGTTAATCTTTCAATTGTTTTAATAATAACTCTTTGTGCTAAGTTATGTTCGACATTTGAGGCGTATGAAAAGTTTATTTTATTCATTTTTTATCTTTAATATTCTACTGGAATCGGATCTAAACTTCTCCAAAAATACCAAGTTGCAACAGAGCGCCATGGCTTCCATTTATTTGATAATTTTATAGCATGGTCTTTCGTGATTGGGTAATTAAGTTTATAACATTTACATATCCCTTTTATAAGACCTATATCATCTACTGGGAATACATCTGGTCGACAAAGATTGAAAATTAGAAACATCTCAGCAGTCCATTTTCCAATACCCTTAATTTTAATCAAGTCGTCTATGATGTCATCATTGGACATTGTATGCCATTCTTTATGACTTATCTCATTTTTAATGAACGCATCTGACAGATAGTTTAGGTAGGATATTTTTTGTCTCGAAAGCCCGCATGCTTTAAGAGTCCTATAATGCATTTTTTTCAAGTTTTTTGGTTTTACTGTAATCATTTTTTTTTCAACTTTGTCCCATACTGCTTGAGCTGATTTCACAGAAATTTGTTGACCTATTATGGATCTGGCAAGAGTATAAAATGGATCTGATTTTGAAAATAAGAAATCTTTAGGATAATTCTTGATAATATTGCCTAATTTTCGATCTTTTCTAATTAAATCTTTTTTTGCTTTTTCCCAAAATTCTGGTTTTTCCATACCACATAAGTTTTTTTATTGTCATATAGTCTATAAAATGTTTTATTTCCATTCTAATTTAAAATATGGAGATTATTTATGGCAGATGTAGCTTCTTTATTAACTGAATTTCAAAAAGGTATTGAGGGAAAAGATACTGGACTTGGTGCAACAGTTAAATTTGATTTTGAAGGTGCTGGATGTATTTACTTAGATGGTAAATCAAATCCTAATACGGTTACAGATGAAGATAAAGATGCTGATTGTACTTTGTCTATGTCTTTAGAAACTTTTGAACAAATGAGATCTGGTGAAGTCGACGGAACGTCAGCGTTCATGCAAGGCAAACTTAAAGTATCTGGTGATATGTCCATTGCGATGAAATTGCAATCAGTAATGGATGCTCTTGCCTAATCAACAAGCAAATAAATAAATTAAAGCCCAGTTACTTGTTAGCTGGGTTTTTTTTTAGAATATTTGTACTTTTTTTAAATAATTGCATATTATTACAAGCTATTATTCTTCCCCCATTTAATATACTTTTACCTTCCCAAGTTTTAACTACACCGCCTGAATTTTTAATTATGGGTTCTAGCGCTCTTATATCCCATGGTTTTAATCCACTCTCAACAATGATGTCAACATGACCATCAGCTAGCAAGCAATAGCTATAACAGTCACCTCCTAGTCTAGTTGATTTTACTTTTAAACTTAGTCTTTCAAAAGATTTTTGATCATTTTTATTCTCAAATACGTATGGTGATGTTGTATTTAAAACTGCATCTTTTAGTTTATTTATTTTTTTTACTTTAAGATAAGATTTTTTTCCTTTTACAATTTTATATGAAATATTTGAATAACCAATATATCTCTCATCAATTGCTGGAATATCAGCTATTCCTAAAATAATTTTATTATTTTTTGCAAGTGAGATTAGTGTGCCCCACATCGGGACCCCTTGAATAAATGATTTAGTTCCATCAATTGGATCAATACACCATTCAAAAATACTATCCTTTAATTTACTCTCTTCTTCACCAAGTATAGAATGATCTGGGTATTCTTTTTCTATTATTTTATTTATTTTTTTTTGAATATTGATATCTGCATCTGTTACAGGATCAAATTCTATTTTTTTTTTGGATCTTATATTAAGTTTTTTTTTAAAGTACCTTAGAGAAATATTACGGGCTTCGTCAGCAAGCATATTAGAAAACTTTACGAGACTAAGAATGCTATTTGACATAACTAGTATTTGTTTAAGATTGTTTTTTTTAAAAAATTATCGTTTAAAATTTACATATTTGATAAGTTTAAAATTAAATAATAGCAAGCATTTTAAAGATAATGTATAGATAATACTTTTTGGGCACGTAGCTTAGTGGTAGAGCATCACGTTGACATCGTGGGGGTTGTTGGTTCGATTCCAACCGTGCCCACCACTAAATTAAGAATAAGTATTGTTTTTTTAAATTAATAATATAAAAACCACATAATTATGAAAAAAGTTAATAAACTGAGGGAAGCTAGATTGAATAGAAAAAGATCTAGTAAAAATAACCTTAGGAAAACAAAAGTAAAATTAAAAAAATTAGAAGAGTTTGAGAATAAAAAATTAGAAAAAAATGAAAGTTAGAAGTTCACTAAAAAATCTTAAAACAAGAGATAGAAATAATAAACTTATCAAGCGCAAAGGTCGGCTTTACGTAATTAATAAGAAAAATCCTCGCATGAAAGCGAGGCAAGGCTAAATTGCTGTGGCTTAATGCCTACTTCGATAAATCTACTAATAGTTGTTGACCACGCTTCAAATTACATACCAAAAAAATATAATAATCTTGGTCTGACAAAAAAAGATACACTCACCCATAAAGCCTATGACCCAGGCATCAAAGATTTAGCAATAAATTTATCAAACAAACTAAATTCTCATTTAGTACTTGGAGAGTACTCACGTCTTCTAATTGATTGCAATAGAGATATAAACGATCCAACTTTAATCTCATCTATATCTGACCGAAAATTAATTATTGAAAATAAAAAAATTACAAAACAGGAGAGAAGTTATCGTATTAATAAAATGTACAAACCTTATCATAACAAAATAGAGAAAAAAATTTTAGAAAAAAAAATAAATGTGATTATTTCTCTTCACTCTTTTAATCCAATATTTAAAGGAAAAAAAAGACAGCTAAAATATGGAATTTTATCAAATCGAGATAGAAGGTTAAGTGATTGTGTAATACGCGAATTGAAAAAGAAACAAAACTATGTTGGTGACAATGAACCATATAAAGGATCATTAATTGGTGATACACTATATAAACATGCACTTAATAGGGGGATACATCACTCCCTAATTGAAATAAGAAACGACCTTTTATCTAATGTTAAAAAGATAGATCAAGTAACAAATTTGTTGTATAGAGTAATCAATCAATCAATTAAAAGTTTATCTATTACATCATGAAAAGTAATGAGACCCCAAAATGGTTTTTAGATGCTCTGGCACAAAAACCTGATATTAAAACTGTTAAAATTAAAGGTTC
>MDTG01268587.1_pt1 | contig 10253 bp, 9 predicted proteins | sample 811421 | NCBI WGS metagenome assembly MDTG01 (sample SAMN05326645, study PRJNA326480) | marine metagenome | isolation source: seawater | place: Pacific Ocean: South East | collected 2011 | reverse complement strand
CTATGGCCTCGATGATGCTTTTCACCGCTAGATCAACAATCTCGTGGTGCGTGTGCTCTGCTAGCTCGCAATTTACGCTTGTTGCAAGGGTAATGTCAACTGGTTGGCGTAGGTAATCGAGGAACAGTGTTTTTAATATAAACTTTTCGTTATCCTGGAAGACTCGAACTTCGTCTTCATAGATGACTGCAATAGGATATTCATGCTTGCTTTTGGCAAAAGGATTCTGCTGCAGCGCGTATACTTTGTCCTGCTCAACAATACGTACTTCCCTAACTATTTCAGGATCATCCGTAGTAACTGTGCTGCTGTAATAATCTACATGAAGACCTACACGAGCATTTACCAAGAACATATAGTCAATGGGCAGGTCAAAGTCCACAAAGTCAATTGTGTTGTTTGGTATAACCTGATCTTGATAATCGACCTGAATAAGCATACGGAGATCATCCATACGCTTTACATTACCCTCGAAGCCTATCTTCTTTGGGTCTGTCCGTTCAAAGAGACGATGTTTGATGTACCTCTCTTGCGCACGGTTTAACCAAAAGTCAACCTCTTCCGGAAGAAAGTAATCATAGACCGAGGAAGCTACCTTTTGTAGCCCCTGGTCTACGGCTCGATGCATCTCTTGGACGGTCATTTCATGCGAAAGCCTTTAGCTTGGCTTTGACTGCCGTCAATACGTTAGAGTTTTTCTTGTCTTTCAGGAAGAGAACGGCTTCTTCCATCGAGTCTCCTAAGGTGATATCACCATCTAGAATACTATTGCCAACTCGACGAAGGGCCTCTGCACTCAACGCTTCATTGATAAGCGCGGTCAGTTCTAGGTTTTTGTCGTTGCAAATATCGAGGAAATACAGCGGATTGTCCTCCTGCAGCTCTTCTAATTGCAAGTCCTTCTCGTCCTTTGTCATAGTCTTTGGATTATATCCATACACTAGAAGGACCATATTCATACGATCTTCATTGTCAGACAGCTTAATGTACTCCTTGTATGCATCCTTCCGCACGACCAAGTTTGCACTGGCTTCTTTCAACTCTTTACGCGTATCGCTTATATAGTATTGATGCCGCTTACTCGCAGTCAATTCTGCCTCGTCCTGTACAACAAAAGGATGGGCACAAGCGAATTTGTACTTAATGTAGTCTACAATATTGAGAGGATGTCCATTTTCGTCAAGACCGATTTCAAGATCTAGACCGCCCATAGGCACCTCAATATTCAAGTTCAAAAAGTATTCTCGGCACTTACGGCTAAAGTCAGCATCTGTAGGGCTTACACCCAAGATTTCTGGCAGATACTGTTTTTGTTCAGCAAATGAAAGGCCACGAATAATGTCTCCACCTTTAGTAAATACAGAACCTAGCTTACGCTTAGACTCGTTGTATACTTCAGTGGGTAGGTTTGTCGAATTAGCACGACGATTGATTGTAATAAGATGTGATGACATATCTATTGTATCTATTGAGTTTCTAAAAAGAAGAAAAGGGGAGGCATCACACCTCCCCCCATCTTAACCAAAACCTACTTATGACTTAACGCAGTCAAGAAGCAAGCAGTTTGTAGCGCGGCGAATTGCCACACCACATTCCTTCATAAAGTGGATTGATGAACCATCCACATCAGTAGCACGAAGAGCGTTTCCACCGAAGCCTGGAGGCACAGTAGCACCGGCTACAGCGAAACGGACCAACTCACGACCACGACGAGAGATGTACTGAACGTTTGCTTCACCATCGTAAGTGCTCATATCGAGGAATACCATACGGTAAGACTCAAGCGGCAAACCAGTCACTGGGTGACGATCACTGTTCAGGGCACGTGCTCCGTGGTCAAACAGAGGCAAGTGGCGAACAGTGATAACGTGACCATCAATGTGCTGATAAGAAGTAAAGTACCCACCCAACTGGAGGTTGCTACCAGAACCAGTAATGAAGCTAGACGGATCCGTATTCTTAATGTACGTACCGGCATTGATTTCAGACTTCATAGCATTGTCGAACTCTTCCATTCCACCAATACCGGTGAAGAGGACGATGTTCATCTGCTGAGCGTCAGTAGCGCCATAGAGAGCGTCACGGACAACAGACTTAATCTTAGCAGTCGTCAACTCAGAGTACGTGTCAACGTTCGGAATCTGCTCAAAGACACCGGAACCGAGAGTAATCGGCTTACCGTTGTCGTCCTTGAGGTGGATAAGACCGTTAGCATCCCGGTTGTACTGGCTGTACCACAAAGCATATTCAGTCTCCTCCTTCCAACGGAGCATGTGCTGATACTCTTCAAAGTCATACCAGAGGTTAGTAGAACGCCCGCCAACATTAAACTCGAAGTTCACAACACGGTCAGGCATATTGCCTTCGTATGCGTAAGACTTACGAATCAAGCTGATTTGGTTACGCATCTTGGACGGTGCGACCCAGTGGCTCTCGTTTCCGCGTGATCCGCTCATTGCAGCAGGTGCGTACAACTGAACAAACAACTTGTTTTTAAGAGCTGCACCGGAGCTATCACCAACACCATCAGAGTTGACGAACTGGCAGCTGTACTCATAGCCGTTTGCCACAGGAGTGGGATCGTCCATGATACGGAGCTGAGTTCCGTCTGGTGCTTCGATGATATACTGGCGAACAAACCAACGCTCATTAAACGTCAGCTTAACTCGGGTGTGGTTTGCGCCAGTACCCGACTGATCAAGACACTCAAGTGCCTTATTCATACGGCCCATCACTGGGTAATCGTACTCAACGTCGTTGATGTACTTAGTTGCACCCACTCCTTCAGTCAAGAAAGAAAGCGGGAAACGCTTATCCTCCTGGCCGGAAAGGTGAGTAATAACAGGGGACAGCACATCAGGTTGAGTGAGGAGTGCAGCGGCAAGGCTGTTCTCATCAGTCATAGATGAGCTATTAAAAGTGTCTTCGTAAAGACGTAGCTTTTTAATGTTGTCAGCAGACATAATTAAAGGGATTTATATTAAGGGTTATAAGAGATCTTTCAATGAAGGAAGTTTTTGTGGGGCTTTTTGAGCAGAGTTAGTGCCTCCTTTCATGCGGCGACTAGCAGTCTGCGTTTGCTGAAGTTTAGCTTTAAGATTCTGAGCCTTCTTTGTATTCTGTGTAGCAGAAACCAGCTTGCTTAAATCAAACTTTTTCCATGCTAGGTATTCAATAGCAAGCTGTGTTTCCAAGTCCATTTGTTCCCGGTCAAGTAACCGCTGAGTACGTCCTTGGTTGTCTACAGCTTCACTCATCCAAGAATAAAACTTATTCTTATCAGCTTTAGGAATCTCAAATGTCCTGAGAGTTCCTTTATCAATAGTGGTCTTGATTGCCCCCCATTGTTCTTGAAGTTGACTTTGGCGCTGCTCAGCATCAGCTTTCTGACGCTCAATAAGTTGTGCAGCTTGTTTTTCTTGATATGCTTGTAGCTTGGTTAAGCTTCTATTAGCCTGTCGATGCAAAATTCCTGCATCAATATACTCCTGTACAGTTTCTGCTACTTCTTCTGAAGTATATCCTTGCTTGCTCAGATGCTCTTGTACAACCAACCGTTGCATTGAGATATCATCCTCACTCAGTTCTACAGCTGAAAAGTCCACTTCAGGACTGGTAGCTTGAAAGTATTTTTTTGGATCACCTCCATTATATCGAAACTGCAAATACTGCTCTACGTCAGGAAACTGCCCAAAAACAGTATCTAACTGTTCTTTAGCCATTTCATTTGCTACTTGAGTAGTAAAGTCTACTACACCATCGTAATCCTCCCCATACTCTCCTTGTACTTCATAGCCAAATTTCTGCCTGAGGGTATCTATAACACCTAGCTCTTCAGCTTGTGGAGTATCACCGGATTCAGGTTCAGACTCTACAGTTTCTTGTGCTACTTCTGCAACAGGTTCTGATGTTTCTGCTGCCTCCGTTTCTACAGGTTTTTCTGTACTTTCTTCAACTGCAGGGGCTTCTTGCTCTGATTCTTCCACTTCTGGTGTAGGAATACTACTTGGAGCATCAGCATTAAGCAGGTTTGCAACGCTTACCTGGCTCAAATCGAGTGACTCTTCTTTATTCATTGCTGTAAAAATAATATTTATACCGTTTTATATGACGGATTTTATATGCTCTAAATTCTTTTTAATTATATCAACCTTTTTGCTTTTGCACCTCCACTTTTTGTCTTTCTACCTCCAATCTAGCACGGTCAATTTCATCTCTGCGGCCATTCCCATCAGCATCTGAAGACAGTTTTAAGGCAACATCCATTTTCTTCAGCTCTAGTTGGTTCATTCGATCCAATTCATTTTGCTGAGCTTCAAAAGCTTGTTTCTCGTCTTGCAACTGCTTTTGTGCCGCGCTTTGTTGCTGCGCCATTTGTTGCTGCATCTGCTCTTGTTGTTCCTGCATTGCTTTCCGCTTGTCTTCCACATCCTGCAAGTACCCCTTGATTTTACTGAAGTTGTTACTGTCAAGAATTTCAGCAATAGTGCTAGGTTCACTGCCATTTTGAGCAAATGACAACGCCATATTGCGCATTTGAGTAAGCTTGTCCTGCTCACGGCTAGTATTCTTTACAAATACCCCATACTCAGACTCCTGAAAGTCTTCCGGATCAATATTTACCATTGCTGTACGCAAATCACTAGTGACATAGGTCATCTTTTTGCCCTCACGCCACGCAATCTTAGCGGTATCTAGCAAGCCTTGGTATTCTTTCTCAATAAATGCCTCAAAACGACGGAATAGCTCTTCAGAAATGACGCTTGATTGGAATACAGCTCGTTCAGTAGTACCAACGCCATCACTAGTCTTAATTTGACCCTTACGCTGCCGGCTTATACCTATCATTTCTTCCCATTCAGCTTTGATTGCTTGAAGAAGTTGAAATTGTGCAGCGATGTACTGTCCCAAAGACATATCCAACACTTGATACTGGTTGAACGTGACTCGCTCATTGTTTTTACCTTCTGCAGTAGAGTCAATGAAGGCAAATCCCATGGCATCTGCGTAGTACATGAACTTTTCCTCGTCCCACCCGTGACGTTTAGGAATAGTGTTCATCTCCATCAGCATAATCTTGTCCTTGTTTTTCGCAATAGACAACTCTAAGCGGTAATGGAAAACATTATAAAGAATCTGATACGCCAGGCCCATAGAGATAATGCTGATGTTATCGCTATGTCGATTGCTGTAGATGCGCCCATTATAGGGCATCTTACAGACCGAAATATTATTCATCTCATTGCGCTGGACCCGATGAGGATTGATTGATACGTAAATGTCTTTATCAATCTGGTATCCCTCCCAAACTTCATTAACCCAATAGTAGGTGATATCGTCCCCTTCTGATTTTTTATATGCCTCGTCTACTACCATTTCCTGAGGCTGACCTAACTCATCAACATAGCTCAAGATACCTACACGACTAAATGACTTCCAGCAGACGTGTAGCACTTCTACCATGCGGTCGGACTCATCATCTTCTGGTTTAGTAATAAACATGCTCTGCGCTCCACCATAGCCATCTCTATGTTTTGCAGTCGGCATTTCTAATTGGTCAATGTCCTTAGGCGACAGTACATCATAAAACCGGTCAACTACTTGATTGACACTCATGATCTGACGGCGCACTACCCAATCAGCATCTTCAATGTAGTCTACATCTGGACCTTTCTCGAAATCAATGTCTAAAGGAGATACAACAGAGTACTCTACATCATTCATACAAACATCTTTGTATGTATAGCACTCTCCTGCAACAAGCCAATCGAAGAAAAGCTTTTGCACCAAGTCCTCCATCGTCAACCAATCAAAAAGATAGTTTAGAACCTCTTGTCCAATAATGGCACGGGCATCTCGATAGTTTTGAAGCACTTGTTCCATATGCTCTTCAGGCACCGGCAACTCCTGAGTCGGCATACCTGTGTCAATACCTGCAGCATTAGCCTCATTAATAATGAGCTGCTCCATGTACTCCTCTATCTGTTTTTTGCGGTACTTATCATAGCGACTAGAGATATCTGCATTACGCACTACAACTTGATATGCCAGGGGTCGCTTAGCTTTTTCTCCAAGCAATAGATCTACAACTGGTTTAAGAATATTGTAGTTCCTCAACCGAGCTGGAAAGTTCTTTTTAGACCACGCCTCACTGTTATAAGGATTAGTGACGTAGTTATAATCAGCCTCACGCAAATTGCCGTTATAGGCTTCATAATAAGTTTGCAGTGTGTGCTTTGTGCTCGTGCTAAATGACGAACGATTAATAAAAGCCTTAATACACTCACGTGCCCAATCTTTAGTCTTACGAGACCTAGTTATTTTTTGTTTGGGAATCTGGTACATTCAAATCAGTTTAAGAAAAGAAAGGCCTATCAAAAAAAGTGTTTTCGGTCTGTTGCTCAACAATCTGTACTTCTCTTGCATGTAGGTCTTTCAAATGAAACATGCCGACCATTAGGGCAGATACTCTATCAAAGTTACCTCTCCGGTTATACTTTACTAGTTCATCAATTAGTGCTAGGTCATAAATACTATGCAAGTTTAACTTTTGTGTTCCTGACTCATCCCTACCTCTTGGGGTTTTGAGCCAGTCACGCAAATAAATTTCTGCTTGCCCTTTACGTTCTTTACTACCCATACTCATACCGTAGCTTCGGCCGAGTTTGCGTATACGCACATTATCTGTCTTGTCAAAGATTTCCACCTCTGGCAATAGGTAGTGCATCAGCTTATGCCGTTTTGCATATGGAATGATTTCACCTCGATCATTCTCAAAGCCAATACCGGCATTATAATACTTTGCCAACAAAAATAGTGTATTGTTGTATTCATCCTGCGTATCCGGTCTGCCGATATAAGACGCAACAATCATATCATCTGGCTGACTTATACTATTTACACGCTTTATAACATAAGCTGCACCCAAGGACTGCCCCCGTCCATCTTGCGCGTAGGGGTCATGAGCAATGATATACAAATCTCTAGGCACCTCTCCATTTTGACGATAAGGAGCCTGGTACATAACCACACACCCAGTAGTATCGTCCCCACGTTGCGTAGGAAATTTTAGTACAGGACGCAAGCGATCATCGGGCTGCAGTTTCAACGCATCTTTAGTTTGAATCAGGTGGCCGGGGACTGCAAGCGACTTGTATATGCCAGACCGCACTAGCTCGTTGCGCCACTCCAAAAGTGTTGCGGTAGGAAAGATGTTGCTTGTGTGCTGCAGAAATGCCTCTTTAGGTGTGAAGGGGTACTCTGTAATATGCTTATCAAGTACCCCCGCATCTTTTGAATCACGTTTGATTTGCTCACGTGTAGCGTCTTCTGCTTGTTTAGCACCTTGCACGTCGCTATTACCCATAGCATCCATGTGCCCAATTTTGTTTTTGTACGCCGGAAAAAAGTACCCACAGGTTGTATGATCTGCACCTTCGTCCCAAATATTGGTAACTGGTAATAGGTTGTATGCCTCTGGATTGTAGAACATACTTTCAAAGTCTATAGTACCTCCAGCCATATCACCACCAGTACCGAAAAGAATCATCTGTCCGGTGGTGATGCCGCCATCTTCTACAGTAGGCTTTGTAGCCAGGTAAGATGCTTTGAGATTGTCAAAGGCCCCACACTCCTCAAAGATGACAATAGAGGCGTCTTTACCACGTGCAGCGTCTGGGTTGTCTTTAAATGTTATTGCCTCTACTTCAGACTTGTAGCCTTTCTCTACCTGCTGACCTGACATGTACTCCATATAACTAGCGCGTCTGTGGTTTTGCTTATCTACGACCTGCCGCCGTTTAGCCCAACCGGTATGTTCGTTTAGGAAGTTCATGTTATCTGTAACCATTGCCATAATACCTTTAGGATACAGATACTTTTTGTCAAACGCGCACAGCAAAGTATAGCTGTTACGTTCTGTATTGAACGTATTAGTCACAAGTGCAGCATTCTTATATGAGAATCCCTTACGCCGTGCTTTGCCTACGATCATATGACGCCCACCATTCATATGGGCTTGGTCTACAACTGTAGACAGGTTCAGTTTTTTGTAATCAACTGGTTTGATCCCGTTACGGGCTATATCCTGCAACCAGAAGTATTCATAATCCCCATCCCAAAAGTTGGGGAAGCTTACAATTTTCCGGTTACTCTTGTCAGTCAACTTTATCTGTACGTAGTTCAGATAGAAGTAATGGTGGCCGGTAATGGTAGTATCACCTACAGTGTACCCATCGATGCAACGCCGTAACTCCTGGGACCAGTATTCATAGTATGCTGCACTGCCCTCTGGGTCACCGCAGTAGAAACCATGTTCTAAAAAATGTCTAGCCGCAGAACTAAATGCTATTGTGTTGGCTAACATTAGTCTTCGAATAAACCTTTTTTACCCCCACCTTTAATACGCGTATCGTCTGACTCTTCTTTCCTAACTTTTTCTTCAAGGGTTGAGATGTTTTCGATGGCTTTTGGCAGCTTCTCGGCAATTTCAAGCATGCGCGTAACGGAGCGTACCACAGGGTCAATGTCTTCCAAATCAGGATCAGCAAGAGCAGAGTCAATGCGCTCACGTAACGAATCAATGAGACGGCTGCTCGTAAGCAAACCCTCCCGAATAGATGTAAGACTTTTAAGAGTGGGAGTTTTTGAGAGTGCCAAATACTTTGTAATAGCTGCTTGTACTTTTTCATCGGGCTTGTAGGTTTTACCTAACCCGGTATCTACTGATACGCGTAAGCGCCGCTCTTCCTCCGGGTAGATGTAGTATGGCGACTTGTGGTCGTAGTTGAAATAGATATAGCTAAACTCCTTTAAAGCTTCTTTTTTATCCTTCGTACGGTCACGTGTGAGCAACGCTTTGAACTCCGGTATAAGCTTAAGCTCTGTATCTACTACAACCTTAAAACTTTCTTCTCTGAATAACCGCATTGTTTAGTCGGTATAGCCTGCTGGGTTTGACATAGAACTTACCTAGGTAGGGCATACGTACTGTGCTGAATGCACCGTGTTCCATGTGTTTACGCAGAAATTCAAATTGACTCATAACCACTAAAGCAACTTCCTCATAAGTGCCACCATCCTCTTCGACAATCTCTTGGATTATCTCCTCCATTAGTTTACTCGGGCGTGGCATATACGTAGTAGGTTATAAAGTAGCGGTTCTTACCTAGAGACATTTCTGTTTCATACAGTATGCTACGGTCCTCAAGCTCTGCTGACATTGACAGCTCAAAAGAAAACAGCAAGTCAAGGGTCTGCACTTCATACTGTAGATTGAACAGTGGTCGGGGTGACGACGAATTTGAAGGTAAGTGACTTGAGGTTGCCATCAGGTTTTACAATGTCATTGTAACGATACACCCCGTGGTCGTCCTTGTAAATCACTTTTTTATCCTTTAGGCTCTTTACATAGTTGTTGAGTACGCTAACACTTTTGAAGCTCATAGCTTGTGCTACGTGCTTACGAGCTTGCATACTGCATGCTATATCCTGGTCAAATTCCAGAAACAGTAACAAAGAATCTAACTCACGTGGAGTCAGCTTTAAGATACCATTTAATAGCTCTAGGTAATGACGCGTAAAACTTTTCTTACTTGTTTTGATCTCCAGCTGCATTCTCTTGGTATTTATTTACGCGATCAATCTTGCGGTTTAAACGCTTCTTTAGCAACGTCCGTACCTGCTTAAGCAAGATGATGCAACACTGATTCTCTACAGAAAAGTTTTTGTTCTGTAAAGCATATAGACGATCGATGAGCATACTCACCACCTCCTCATTGGTCGTACCTGGGTTGAAACCAGTAGCTGTCTTCTCCGTGAAGCGTACTGTCTGGTACTCAGTCTCTGACTTGAAGTTGTGCAGCCGATACTCTATCCCGGGCTTGACAATTTCCATGACAATAGTTTACCCGAAATATAAGAAAATTATACGTCTGCTTTAGCAGTCTCTCGGAACCTATGCTTATTATAGATTTTCTTACTTACCATCTCTCGCTCCTCTATGGTAGCAATGGCATTATAAAAAACCTCGTCCATCTTGCGGATTTCTACCAGGAACTGAAACCAAATTTGTTCAGCAGCTCGCGGGTTATCCATATCATACATAGACTTAGTACCAATATTAGCTTGGATACAAGCATTGATCTCAAGTAAGGCATCAATCTTACGCCTCACCTTCTGGTCGGTGTAATACTTACTCATTATTCTATAACATTTCATTTTACTGTAGGTTCTCTTCAAATAGAATATCACTG
>MDTG01209603.1_pt1 | contig 10253 bp, 14 predicted proteins | sample 811421 | NCBI WGS metagenome assembly MDTG01 (sample SAMN05326645, study PRJNA326480) | marine metagenome | isolation source: seawater | place: Pacific Ocean: South East | collected 2011 | reverse complement strand
TTATTAAAATGGAGATAGACTCTAAGTAATACATCATGTTTGTTGCAGATCTTCACAATGATGTTTTGCAAAGATCATTTGTTGGCGAAGATATTACAGTTGAGTCTAATGAAGGTCATTCAGATTTAGAAAGATTAAAGAAATCTTGTATTGATTTAGAAGTTTTTGTTATTTGGGTACCACAAACTAGTAAAAATTATAGCCCATTTGATAATGCAATTAAATTATATGATAAACTTTTAGAATTAGAACAGAAAAGTAATATTAAAATAATTAAAAATTTACAAGATATTAAAAATTGTAAAAAAAATGAAATTTTATCAGCACCTTTTTCTATAGAAGGCGGAGATATTATTGAAAATAAGATAGAAAATCTTCATTTTTTTATAAATAAAGGATTATTTTATTTTGGTCCAACATGGAATAATTCACTTGAATGGGTAAGTTCAAATTATGATGAAAAACATAACCGTAAAAATATAAAAAGCTATGGTTTAAATAAATTCGGTATAGAAGTTATTAATACTTGCAATGAAAATGGAGTAATTGTTGATGTATCTCATATAGGTGAAAAAAGCTTTTGGGATATTAAAAAAATTTCAAATAAACCATTTATAGCTTCACATTCAAGTGTACACAAATTATGTCCCCATCATAGAAATTTAAAAGATGATCAAATATTAGCAATAAAAGAATCAAATGGATTAATTGGCTTAAATCCTTATCCTTTTTTTATCGACCCTGAATTTAAGTTTATTGAAAATAACTTTAAAAAAAAAATAGAAAACAAATTACAACAAATATCATTAACAGAAAAAAACAAAAATATTCAATGGATAAAGAAACAAAATTTATTACAAAAAGAACTTAAAGAAATAGCTCCATCTATTGATGTTTTTATCAACCATATTGAATACATTATTAAATTAGCAGGAATAGATTTTGTTGCAATTGGTAGTGATTATGATGGGCTAGATTGTTTACCCAAAGAAATAAATGATTGTAGGGACCATATAAAAATTGCTGAAAAACTAGATGAGAGAGGCTATTCCGCAAAAGATATAGAAAAAATTATGGGATTAAATGTTCTTAGAGTAGTAGAGTTAATTAAAAATTAAATAGACTAAATATCAAACTAAAGGCGATAATAATAAATAAAAATCCTATTATTTTCTGAATGGTATTTTTTTTATTATTAAAAAAATCTTTTAATCCAAAACTTGTTACCATTATAGCAACTAGACTATACCAAATAGCATCTACAATTGATGGAGTAATAACTAAAATTAATTTTTCAGAAAAATTAGCATTTATAGTTATAAATTGTGAATAAATTGCAACAAACCAAATTAAAATTTTTGGATTTATTATTGCAATTATAAAACCTTGAGCAAAGGAACTAGCATTAATTTTATTTCTTTCATTATTTTTCTCATTATTATTTTTGAAAATAAATACTAAACCTAAAAAAATTAAAAAAATTGATCCAAGAATTTGTATAATAAAAAAAATTGCTTCATTATTCTGCAATATAAATTCAAGAGTAACAACTGTAATTGTTGCATAAACAAAAATTCCAAGACCATGTGCTATAGATGCTAAAATACCCGATGATCTATTGTAATTAATACTATTATTTATAATCAAAGCTAAACTTGGTCCAGGAGACATAGCTCCTAATAAACAAACTAACGCAAATTGAATCCAAAGAATAAATGTCATTAATAATTATGATTTTGTAATTAATAAATATTTTTCAATAGTATCTTTTAAGCCATACTCAAATGTATCACATATTAGGGCATGACCAATTGATACTTCTTTTATTGTTTTAATTTTTCTTAAAAAAAAATTTAAATTTTGAAGATTTAAATCATGACCTGCATTTAATTCAATTGTAGGTAGTGTATTATTTAAAAATTTAACTACTTCGAGGTAATCATTAATGGCAATTTCAGGATCTTTTTTAAAGTTTTTAGCATAATCAAATGTATATAATTCAACTCTGTCAGGCAGAATATCACTTAAATGTTCTAAAGTTTTTATTGATGGACTAATAAATAATGAGACTCTAATATTATTTTCTTTAAAATTATACACAACATCTTTGAGCAAATTTTTATCTTTTAGACAATCCCAACCAAAGGATGAAGTTAGTGCATCAGGCGGATCTGGCACAAGTGTAACTTGATTAGGTTTAACGCTAATAACCTCATCAATAAATTTTTTTGAGGGGTATCCCTCTATATTAAATTCAGTGTTTTTTTTTGATTTTACTAATTCAGATATAAGTGGCAAATCAGAAAATTTTGAATGTCTCTCATCTGGTCGTGGGTGTAGAGTTATTCCTTGAGCACCATACTCTATACATTTGGATGAAATATTAACTAAATTTGGATGATCAGCATCTCTAGAATTTCTAACCAGAGCAAATTTATTCACATTTACGCTAAGTAAGGTCATTTTATAAAAATATTATTTTTTTTTATTAGTATTTTTTTTTTCATATTTATGTAACAATATCATAATACTTTATCATTTAAGAGGGGAAAAATGACTACATTAAATAAAAAAAATTTTAATAATCCTGATGAAACAATGACACCTGAAAAAATGAGAGTTGATAACGTTGATTTAGGAAATGGAGTTAAGGCTGCAAGAATGACAACTCAACCTGGCTGGAAATGGTCAGAATGTATTAAACCTATGGTAGGAACTGAAAGCTGTCAAAAAAATCATGTTGGCGTTTGTGTTAAAGGAAAACTAATGGTTACTCATGAGGATGGTTCATCTGTTGAGGTTGGAGCAGGTGATGCTTATACTTTTGCTCCAGGTCATGACGCTTGGGTTGTCGGAGAAGAAGAATTTATAGGATATGAATTTGATAGTACTACTGCTGCAACTTACGCAAAAAAATAAACTACTAAGATGAGGTAAATTATGGCTACAATAATATATAGAAGAACCATGCAAGTACACATGGATAAGCTTAACGAGGCTATGGAGATTGCAACTGAGCAAGCTAAAATTTTTAAAGAATTAACTGGAAAAGATGAATTAGTATCTTTTCAAGTTGGAGGTAATCCAAGAACAATTTGTCGTCAAAGAATGGTTGAGATGGATAAATTAGGGGAGGATGACTCAAAAGTATCAGCTGATCCAAAATGGCAAGAACTTGAGAAACGACACAAAGGGGTTTTTGTAGATGGAAGTATGGTTGATGAAATGCGATATGTAATCAATATGCCGGAGTAAATAATTATGTCTATATTAGAAAAATATCACAAAGTATTTGAAGAAAAAGATGAAGCAGGAATGAACGATATCATTCATGATGATTTCAAATTTACAATGCATGCATCTGGAAATGTTTTATCAAAGTCGGATGTAATCGCTTGGGCTATGAGCGATGATATTGCTGAAGATAAATCAAGAATTGTATATGAGAATGATGATATTGGAATACATCATGCTTTTGTAACTTTCAAAGATGGAAATACACAGGCAGTTATGGCAGTTTATAAATATAAAGATGGTAAAATCTTTTCATTAGAAACTGGCGCAACAAATATGCCAAAATAACTTAAATCAATTTATTATATTTACTCAGCATCCATTCATTTACTTTTGGATGCTGATAAACCTCATTTCTCATAGCTCGTAATTTCGGATAAGGTTCGAGAATATTTTTCGGAACTCCATCCAATAAACCAGAAGATAACCAACCTAAAAGTTTCCATACAGCTAAATCAGCTATAGTAATTTTATCGCTAACAAACCATGAAGAATTTTTATTTTTATTAATTAAATTTTCTAAAAATTGAAACATTTTTGGTAAATGTTTTGTTGCTAATATTTCACGAGATTTTTTTATTTTTTGAGGATCTTTATCTCTGTTAGATAGTGTAACCATAAAATTAATATCTTGAGATGCTTCAATAATTTGATCTATTAAAGCTGCTTCATAATCATTGTTTATGGGATACAAACCTGATAATTTTCCACAAAATCTAGCTATCGTACCTGTTTGTGAAAAGATTTTTCCATCCACTTCTAGTACTGGTAATTGTTTAAAAGGGGCAATTTTGTTATTGGGAAGAGTGCCTGATTTTTTAAAAATTTCATAATCTCTATTTTCAATTCTATAATCAGTAAAAGGAATATCTCCTATAAATAGAGCTAACCTTGAAACTTCTGCCCTCCAAAAAGGTATATTAAAATAATATAGAGTTATATTCACTAAATTAGTTATATTATTAATTTGAATGATTTAATTTCACTTCACCAGTTTTTGTATCCACAGACTCATGCTGATGGTGACTTGCCCCTATTCGTTTATCTCTAGCTGCAGATGCTCTTTCCATAGCTTCATTATCGCTATATAATGAAATGGCCACTACACTCGTATCACTAGTTCTAACTTGTAAAAGTTGTTCAGCTTCCGGAAATTCAGAAACTGCATTAGCAACGTAGTTTTCAACCATAGTGTCGCAATCTTCTTTTGTTTTAAAATTTACTGTAGTAATTCTTGCTACTGTCATAAAGTCTCCTCTTTTATTTAATTTCTTATTCTAAATTAATTAATTTTTTATTAAACAACTATTTAATTATCATCAAAGCGCACTATTTAACCTGTATGATGAAAAATAAGCAATTATTCATTATATTAGGAAATCATCTTTTTCCTACAAAACATATTTCAAAATATAAAAATTCAAACTTTTTCATGTGTGAAGATTTTGAACTTTGCTCCAAGCCAAAGCATCATAAATTAAAATTAGTTCTTTTTTTATCATCTATGCGCTCATATGCAGAAATCTTAAAAAAAGAAAAATATAAACTTAAGTATTTGGACTTATCCGATAGATTTGAAATTCCATATGAAGTAAAGTTAGAGGAATATATAATTAAAAATGGATTTAAAGAATTAGTATCTTTTGAAATAGAAGATAAATTTTTTGAAAATAAAATTAATAAATTAGTAAAAAAAACCAATATCAAATGGAAAATAGTTGAAAGTCCTATGTTCCTTACCTCAAGAAGTGAATTTAAAGAATTTTTAGATAACACTAAAAAACCAATGATGGCTAATTTTTATAAGATTACCAGAAAGAAAAACAATATTTTGATTATAGATGGAAAACCAAAAGGTGACAAATGGAGCTATGATCAAGAAAATAGAAAAAAAATTCCCAAAGGAATTAAAATCCCTAAACTAGTTTCAATTAATGAAACATCGCATACTAAAAAAATTAAAAAAATTGTTCAAAAAAAATTTTATTCTCATCCTGGAAATGTAAAAAATTTTTGGTTTCCCACTACACATAAGGATGCAGAGAAATGGCTTAATTTCTTTATAAAAGAAAAATTAAATTTTTTTGGCGATTACGAAGATGCTGTTGATGTAAATAATCATATTTTATTTCATAGTATTTTAAGTCCTTTAATTAATTTAGGATTAATCACTCCTAAACAAATAATAAATAAAATTAAAAAGTATGAAAATAATGTTAAAATTAATTCATACGAAGGATTTATAAGACAGATTATAGGATGGAGAGAATTTATAAGAGGAATTTATCAAAATTATAATCAAGAGTTAGAAAAAAATAATTTTTTTAATCATAACAGAAGTTTAACTAAAGATTGGTATGAAGGAAGTACTGGCTTGGTTCCACTAGATTATTCAATTAAAAATGCTGAGAGATTTGGTTGGACTCACCATATAGAACGCCTAATGATTTTAGCAAATATAATGAATCTTTGTGAAATAAAACCTTCTGAAGCTTATAGGTGGTTCATGGAGATGTTTGTTGATAGTTCAGATTGGGTCATGACTCCAAATCTTTACGGTATGGGTTTATTTAGTGATGGAGGTATTTTTTCTACTAAACCTTATATCTGCGGTTCAAGTTATATTATGAAGATGATGAATTTTAAAAAAGGCGAATGGAACAACATAATGGACGGTTTATACTGGCGTTTTATAAATAAAAATAGAAATTTTTTTTTAACAAACCCTAGATTATCAATGATGGTTAAAATTTTTGATAAAATGGATAGTAAAAGAAAAAAAAATATTTTGTCTCAAGCTAATAGTTTTATAAAAGATAATACATATGACAATTAAAGTTTTTTTTAATAATTCATGTAGCATTTGTAGACTTGAAATAAATCATTATAAAAAGATATCAGATCATTCACTAGAATGGATAGATATTACTAATAATAATGAAGCTTTAAAATTAACATCAAAATCGAAAAAAGAATTGCTTAGAAGAGTTCATATAATTAGTGATGGTAAAGTTATAGGAGGAGCTAAGGCTTTTGTTATTATGTGGTCAAAAATGCCTAAATATAGAATATTATCTAAAATTCTTAAGTTTAAGTTATTTTTCTATTGTTTTCATTACATTTATGAAATTGCTGCATTTTTGTTATTTCTTAAAAATAAGAGAATGCTCAAATGAACAAAACAAATTTGCCAAGTAAGATATGTCCTGTTTGCAATAAAACTTTTTCATGGAGAAAAAAATGGTCACTAAATTGGAATAAAGTAAAATATTGTTCTAAAAAATGCTCATCTAAGAAAATTCTCCCATAATTTTAGGGATCTTTTTTTTAAAATTAAAAAAACCTTTATCACAAAATTTCCAAGAATATTGATCAATTTTTCTATATAAAAATTTTATTTGATTAAATTTATTAATTTTAATTATGTCAAGATCTTCCCCAATATTAGGATATAATGCATATACTTCTTCATTAATTTTACCAATTTCATTAATATTTATTAAATCACAGATAATTGATTTTTTTTTCAATCTAGAAATTTGATCATTAATTAAATCATTTTTTAACTTTATTACATTTTTTGATAATTTGATCTTTCTATCATCGTTTCTAACTATGAATATTTTTTTTTGATTTTCATTAAAATGATCACTAAATTCAAATGATAAATTATTTTCAAAAATAAGAAGTTTTTTATTTTTAATTATTACAGAATTAGAAAAATTCCTATTTTCAATAGAATAATCCATATCATTTTGTAATGGAAGAGCATTTTCATTAAGTTTAGTATTTGTATATTTTTCATAAGTAAATTTTTTAATATTCCAATTTTTTGCTAAATAATGTTTACCTAATGTTTGAATACCAGCTACCCATCTCCAACTTAATGTATTTGAAGCAGTATCTCCATCATACAAATGTTTTAAAAAAAAAGCTGCACCAAGTTGCCATGGTAGTTTAAGAGTAAAAATCCAAATACTAGCAAACCACATTCTAACATGATTATGCAAATAATTTTTTAATTTTAATTCACTTACCCAATCATTAAAACATTCAATATGTGTTTCACCCTCAAGAGCTTTTTTATAATTATGATTATCATTAAAATCATTTTCAATTTTTTTTAAATCAATTATAAAGTTATCCCATAGTTTTGGCCTTAATTCTAACCAGCCTCGCCAGTAAATTCGCCAAAATATTTCATCTATAAATTTTTGACATCTTAAAAATGAATGTTTTTTAAGAGATTCATTAATTATTTCAATCTCACTCAGAACTCCATGACTTACATATGGAGACAAAAAAGAAGTAGTTAACTGATTTTGATTATCAAAATTAAAATTTCTTAATTTTGAGTAGTTTACTAATTTATTTTCAATAAAGTAAGCTAATTTTTTTTTGGCTTCATTTCTTGTATATTCAAGATTCATTAATAATATAATAATTAATTTGTAAAAATAAAAATTCAAGATGAATAATAGTATGGTTTTTTAAAACTTTATTATTATATCTTTCTTATGATTGGCAATATTGACTCGATTATTAAACTTGCTTGGCACGACAAATCTTCTTTTGAAAAAATTTTTAGACTTTATGGAGTATCTGAAAAAGATGTTATCTTAATAATGAGAAAAAATTTAAAGCCAAATTCTTTTAAAAAGTGGAGAAAGAGAGTTTCAGGTCGAAAGTTAAAACATGAAAAAAAGTTAAAATTATCCAACAAAATTAGTATTTTAGAGGAATAGATTAATAAAATGTTAACTTTTTAAATAAATGAAGACTATATAAATTCTATGAAATTTTTTATTTTATTGATCTTCTTTATATCAAAAGCTGTATTTGCATCTTCTGTCAGTCATATAGGTGAGAAGGGCAAAGAATCTGAAGTTGACAGAATAATTGAAATTAAGATGTTCGATAATTTTTTTGAACCAAATCAAATAGATATTAAAAAAGGAGAAACAATAAAATTTGTTGTTATAAATCTAGGTGATCTTGTTCATGAATTTAATATTGCAACTAAAGAAATGCATATAAATCATCAATCTGAAATGATGAAAATGATCGAGAATGAAATACTCTTAGGTGATAGAATCGATCATAAAAAAATGAAAGAAATGGCAAAAATTGATCATTCAATGGCCCATTCACACTCTAATAGTATTTTATTAGAACCAAATATGAGTGGCGAAATAATATGGAAATTTAATTCTAATATCAAATTAGAAGCCGCTTGCAATATCCCAGGTCACTATGAAAGTGGCATGATTGCTAAAATAAATAATATTTAAAAAAATTTCAAATTATATTAATGTTTAGTTAGCATTTGTTTTGCAATTCATATGATTAGTCTCAAATTAAACAAAAATTTAATTGATGATTTTAACGATAATGGTTTTTTAATTTTAGATAAATTTTTAGATTTAAAATATATAGATATATTAAGAAAAAAATTTGAACCTTTGTTTAAAGGTGATTTTGAAACTGGTAAAGAACCAGATGAATGGAATTGGAAATTTGGAATAGATCCAGAAGATGTAACAAGACAAATTTGTAATGGATGGAAAGCTGATAATTTAATTAGAAAATTTGTCTGTAATGAGGTTGTGGGCGAGTGCTGTTCACACTTAATGAATTGGAATGGAGCAAGATTAATTCAAGATAATGTGCTATGGAAACCACCGGGAGGCAAAACATTAGGATATCATCAAGATGCAGCTTATGATGACTGGATTGTGCCTCAAACAATGATGACTTGTTGGATGTCATTAGATCGAACATCTAAAAAAACAGGTACATTAGAATATGTAAGAGGTTCTCATAAATGGGGACTGCAGCCTCCAAAAGGTGAATTTCATTCACCTGAAGATTATAAGAGAGAACTTAATATTTTTGCAAAAAAAAATAACAAAGAAATAGATATTGTTTATGTTGAGGTTCCTCCAGGTGGTGTAGCTTTTCATCATGGATACACTTGGCATGGTTCAGGAATTAATGAGTCTTCAGAACATCGAAGAGCTATAATATCCCACTGCGTTCCTCATGATGCAAAGTTTCATCCGTATAATTCAGGAGGAACTGCAAAAATTTATAAAAGATATAAACAAAAAGATAGCAATGAATTAGATGATGTACATTTTCCAATTTTATGGCAAAAAAATTAATGGTGCCACAGGGCAGAATCGAACTGCCGGCTTATTCATTACCAATGTTTTGCAAGTCTAAAGTTTAAGCCAATAAATTTATATCTGGGGTAAATCTGGGGAAAAAATTTAGGGGATTTTTTAAACCCCCTAATAATATTAAGTTATGCTACTTTTTTTTCAGTTATTTCATCATGAACTGACTCACGAACTATATCAGCAAATTCTTTTTGCTTGTCCTCATATGGCGTTCTGTTGTTAAAGAGCCACATTTGAAAAATATCCTTCTCCTCTGAGTCTTCAAAATTTTCTCCAACCTTGGTAAATTTCTCCATCACAATAGATGCTTTTATTCTCTCATCAAGCGTCATGTTATTCAAGCGGATGGCGTACTCGGGAACCATTACACACATGTAAATGTTGAGTAAATCTTTTTCATGTTTTTCCAACTTGGATTTCCACAATCGGGCAACACCAATAGCTTTATGATGACAGCGATGCACATCATACCAGCCTTTTTCTGATTCATATTCCCCAACCATTTCAATCTGAACATGGCAGAAATATCCTGGATGGTCCTCTTTATCTACGGCAAGGAATTTTAAATCCTCCCACGTATTTCCCTTTGGAAAACCTTCAAGCGTTAAAATACTACTATGAGTAAAAGTGGTTGGATTGTTATAGTAGATGGTATCCAGCTCTCTTTTATATCCTCCAACCTGTGCATTGTAGGTTGTGCTCACTTGCGTAATATCAAAGTTGAGTTGGTTCGTGTTTTCTATGGTATTGTAGTGTTTGGAATAATCGGTTCCCCTT
>MDTG01168796.1_pt1 | contig 10253 bp, 7 predicted proteins | sample 811421 | NCBI WGS metagenome assembly MDTG01 (sample SAMN05326645, study PRJNA326480) | marine metagenome | isolation source: seawater | place: Pacific Ocean: South East | collected 2011 | reverse complement strand
TTGCATAAAGACAAATTTTTTTACCTGACAACCCTTATTTAGAATGATTAAAAATACCACAAAAGTGGTATTGTTTATAGGGCACTATTCAGATACTTTTGTCGAAAAATTAATACTGAAATAATTATCAAACATGAATAAAACAAAATTAACAATCTCTATCCTTTGTTTTTCATTGCTTTCAATTGTAAGCTGTAAAAAAGAAGGATGTATGGATGAATACGCAACCAATTATGAAGAAAAAGCTAAAAAAGACGACCCTTCTTCATGTACATATGCGGAATACGATGTTCCAACAAACTACGAATTTAATGGAAATGATGGACTAAGTTCTGTTTCTTACTCTGGACAAATCATGAGAAAAGACATGTTAGGAGAACTAGTATCCCACTTAAAAACAGCTAACGATACTGCAGGTGTAAATTTAGATGCAACTGCAATGAGAGCTATGTATAATAATAGTTACGCTATGTGGAATGACCAAGATATGGTAGGTAGCACAAAGCAACTTGAAAACAAAACAGCTACTGAAGCAGCTAGAACTCAATTTAAAACTTGGATGGATGAAGCTGCAGCTAAAACATCAAACGGTGACAAATACCATCAATCAGATGCTGGTTTGGAGTGGACGCAAGTAATTGAAAAAGGTATGATGTGCGCTACATTAGCTTTCCAAGCTCATGGAAATTACCTAGCTGGAATTGAGGAGGATGATTTTACTACAATTGAGTCTGGTGATAATTACACCGGTGCAGAACACCACTGGGATGAAGCCTATGGTTATATTTTTGATGAACAAATTATTCCTGCACAAACTAAAGGAAGATATTGGGCTAAGTATATGTATTCTGTGGCAGGTGATGATGAAGGTCCTTTAAATGTTCTAGGAATTGAAACTGCAATGTACAATGCATTTAAAGAAGGTAGAGCTGCTGTTTCTGCTGGAAATAAAAGAGCCACTGTTGAACAAAGAGATATTATCCAAAATGAAATCGTTAAAATGGTAGGTGGTATGGCTATTCATTATTTAAATGACACTAAAGATTACTATGCAGATTTTGTTGCTGGTAATGTTGACCAAAATAAAGTAAATCACTACTTGTCTGAAGCTTACGCATTTATTTACGGATTACAATTTGTTTTACCAAGCTTTGATTCTAACGGAATGATAGCTGGAATTGATTCAGATTTAGTAGGCTATACTGCTAATGAATCAGCAATAAATGCTGATATTGAAACATTAAGAGCTGCTATTGGAATTACAGCTGCACAAGCTGCTGCCCTTTAATAAAATATAAATAAATATTATTAAACTCCTGCAATCCTTTGCAGGAGTTTGATAATTTCACAAACTGATAAAAAAAAGCAACATGAATACTAAAATATTTATCTCATTAATTGCATTATCAACATTAACTTTGACTAATTGCAAAAAAAAGTGTAATAACCCATCTGCGATTAACTTTGAAAAAAAAGGAGAATGTGAATTTGTCAGTTTCGAAAAAAACAACCTATTAGAAAACCTAGTATACAATTACATAACACCATCACTTGACCAATACGTAATTGATGTCAATAGCTTACATACTTCAGCATCTGATTTCGAATCTAATCCAAGTTTAACAAGTTTAACTTCCCTTAGAGACAGTTGGAAGAATGCGTTACTAACCTGGCAAGATGTAGCATTATTTAACTTTGGACCATCCGATTTCTACGTCCATCTTATTTCAACGAATGACTTTCCAACAGATGAATATAATCTGAATCAAAACATTACAAGCGGAAACACTAGCATTAGTACAATGGCATCTTCAGATGTTAAGGGGTTTCCAGCACTAGACTATTTATTACATCAACCAAACAAAACCGACCAACAGATAGTTGATTATTTCATCGATAACAACAATGCTAAAGAATACCTACTCGCTATTACATCCGACCTTAAAGATAGAGGAAATAACGTAAGAAATATGTGGGATCAAGAATATATAGACGAATTTATCTCTGATGAAAACACTTCAACAGGAAGCTCAATTAGCTTAATTGTTAATGGATTTTGTCAATATTTCGAAAAAAACTTACGTTCTGGAAAACTAGGAATACCACTTGATGCATTAAATCCTGATTTCAATGACTTGTACCCCACTTATGTTGAATGCTACTACTATGGTCAATCTATTCCCTTTGCAGTAAGAGCTTTAGAAGCTGTAAAGAAATACTTTAATGGGATTAGTTACTCTAGTAATGAAGAAGATAACATGGGCTTAGATGATTATATTGATAATGCAGGTGCTAGTGCTGACGCAAATACATCTTTACATGAAAAAATAGACGAATTGTTAGAACAATCTATAATTGGATTTAATGCCCTTGAAGATCCATTAAGTGAAAGAGTTGCTGCAGATGATCCTGCTGCAAATGAATTGTGGACAAAACTTCAGGAATTAGCAATTCTATTTAAGATTGACATGACTTCTGCGTTAGGAGTAACAATCACATATCAAGATAATGATGGTGATTAATAAATGGTTAAGCCATTTAATTTTTACAAAAAAAAGTATTTCTTCCCTAATAACATTTAGAATCATTTTTGGTTCTATGATGTTCGCTTCAACCCTAAGGTTCATTCTAAATGGATGGGTTCACGATCTTTATATCAAGCCAAAATTTTTCTTCACATACTACGGTTTTGATTGGATAAAACCTTTAGAGGGAGATTACATGTATCTAATATTTGGATTACTCCTACTAATTTCGTTACTCATTACATTTGGATTATTTTACAGAATAAGTATCGTTTCATATTTTCTAATATTTACATATGTAGAGCTAATCGATAAAACCAATTATTTAAATCATTACTATTTTATCAGCCTAGTTAGTTTTATTTTAATTTTTCTTCCACTCCATAGAAGTTTTTCCTTAGATTGTTTTTTTGGTATTTGTAAAGAAAAAAAATATGTGAAATCATGGTCAATTAACATAATTAAACTTCAAATCGGTATTGTTTATTTTTTTGCAGGTATTGCTAAATTAAACTATAACTGGCTTGTAGAAGCTCAGCCTTTAATTAATTGGTTAAAACATCAATCTGATTTCCCAATAATTGGTTATTTATTAAAGGAGAATGCTACAGCTTACTTATTTAGCTGGTTTGGAGCCTTATTTGATTTATCCATATTTTTTATATTAGTCAACAATCGTCTGAGAATATACGGTTACATATTAGTAGTTATTTTTCATGTTATGACTTCAATTATGTTTCCAATTGGTGTGTTCCCATTATTAATGATATGTAGTACATTGGTTTTCTTCTCAGAAAATTTTCATTCTAAAATAATTTTTTTTATTTCTAAACTCACCATAAAATTAAAAAATAAGCCAAGTGAAGAGGTTTATTCACTAAATAAATTTGGTAAACCATTGATTAAAACATTGTTTATTTCATTTTTCATATTACAGCTTTTTCTTCCATTTAGATATTTACTATATCCAGGTAAATTATTTTGGACAGAACAAGGTTATAGATTTAGTTGGAGAGTAATGTTAATTGAAAAGTTGGGATACGCTCAATTTTATGTTCATGAATCTTTAAAAGATAGGGGGAAATTTATAGAAAACAATAATTATTTAACTCCTCAACAGGAAAAAATGATGGCTACTCAGCCAGATATGATACTACAATATGCTCACTTTTTAAGCGATACATTTAAAGATTCTACAATTTACTCAAGAAAAGGTGAAAAAATAGAGTTTGGACCAAATCCAAAAGTTACAGCTGATGTTAAAGTATCACTGTTTAATAAAGGAAGTAGATCATTTACAGACAAAGAAGTCAACCTAACAAAACAAAAAAGAGGATTTAAAAACAAAAATTGGATAATTCCTTATGAAAATTAATCTAGTAATAGCTATGGTTTTAATTACTTTTTCTCTTAAAAGTCAAAAAGGTAAAATTGCTGGAACAATTATTGGAGAAGACAAAGAGCCTATTCCGTTTGTTACAATATTTCTTAAAAATATCAATAAAATTATATTTACAAATAATCAAGGATTTTTTTCTACACCAAAACTAAATTATGGAGAATATATAGTTGAGTTTCAATCAATCGGATACAAAAATACAATAGATACTATTTATCTAAATTCTGATATTCTTAAAATTGAAAACAAAATATTAAATGAAAGAAACTATAATTTGGCCGAATTTGAAGTAGTTAATCAAGAAGATTTTAATATCCGAAAAATGAGAGCTATAGAGGGAGTTATGATTACCCAAGGTAAAAAAACTGAAGCTATAGATGTTGCAGAAATAGATGCAAATAAAGCAACTAACTTAAGTAGACAAATATTCGCCAAAATACCAGGGCTAAATATATGGGAGAGTGATGGCGCAGGTATTCAAATTGGTCTTGGTGGTAGAGGCTTAAACCCTAGTAGGAATTCTAATTTCAATACCAGACAAAATGGTTATGATATTAGTGCTGATGCCTTAGGTTACCCTGAAAGTTATTATACTCCGCCATCTGAAGCAGTAGAAGAAATTCAGTTAGTTAGAGGTGCTGCATCATTACAGTTTGGACCACAATTTGGTGGACTTATCAACTTTAAACTTAAAGAAGGTAATCCAAATAAACCCTTTGAACTAGTCGCAAGACATACTGTAGGATCATTCGGGCTTAATAATAGTTTTTTGAGTATTGGAGGAAGTAAATCAAAATATAAATATTATGGATACTTAAACTATAAGTTTGGTAACGATTTTAGACCCAATTCCGAATTTAATGTCATTCATGGATACGTAAATATTAAGAATCAAGTCAATGATAAAACTAGTTTAGGATTTGAATTTACAAAGATGTATTATTTAGCTCAGCAACCCGGTGGTTTAACGTATGATGAATTTAAATTTGACCCGGCTTCATCCAGAAGAAAAAGAAATTGGTTTCAAGTTGATTGGAATCTTGCTAATATAAATTTTGATTATGAACTAAATTCCAATACTAAGCTTAACTCAAGAACATTTGGGTTATTTGCTAAAAGGAATTCATTAGGTGTTTTAACTAGAATCGACAGGGATGATGAATTAGATACACCACGAAATCTAATTTCTGGAAATTTTAGAAATATTGGTAATGAAACTAGATTAGTACAGCTTTATGAACCTTTTAACAATCCATGGGCATTTGTTATTGGATCAAGGGTTTATAAAGGATTTAACATGACTCAACAGGGTGAAGCTAATAGCGAAGTGGGTCCTGATTTTTATTTTGCAGGAAATGTTACTGATATGTATACATCTGATACAATAGAAACCGATTACAATTTTCCAAGTTTTAATCTTTCTCTATTTGCAGAACATATTTTTAATGTTAACAATAAACTTAGTATTACACCAGGATTCAGGTATGAGTATATATCTACATCTGCATTAGGTAAATATAGGATTAAGTCAACTGCACAATTTGGTGATGTTTTAAGAGACTCTGTAGCATCTGTTTCTAAAAATCAATCAAGAGGTTTCATTATAATTGGAGCTGGATACAATTTCAAGATTAAGGAAACAATAGAACTCTACGGAAATTTTTCTCAAAATTATAGAAGTATTAATTTTTCAGATATGCAAATAGATAATCCAAATATTATAATTGATCCATCATTAAAAGACGAAAGAGGATATAATTCAGATATTGGTGTAAGAGGGAAAATAGAGGATAAAATATATTTTGACGCATCTATTTATACATTATTCTACAACAATAGAATTGGTACAAATATTATAAGACATCCTATTTATTTGAGACAAGCACAGTACAGAACTAATATATCACAATCTAGAACAATTGGATTTGAAACTATGACTGAATTCAATTTAATGAAAATCTTTTCAAAAAAAGAAAAATCAAAAAATAAACTTAATAGCTTTATAAATTTTTCATATAACAATGCAAAATACATTAATTCAAATGTATCCGGATTTGAGAATAGAAGAGTTGAACTTGTTCCACCAATTGTATTAAAAACTGGGATTGAGACAGGAAAAGAAAACTTCTCATTTACATTCCAATATAGTTATACAGATGATCATTTTTCTGATGCTACTAACTCAACTAAAGAGACAGATGCTAGTATAGGTAAAATATATTCTTATTATACTTTAGACTTGTCAGCTAAAATGAAGATTAAATCTTTTCAAATTGAAGCAGGTGTAAACAACCTAACTGATGAAATATATTTTACAAGAAGAGCTACAGGATATCCAGGTCCTGGAATAATTCCTTCTCCTCCAAGAAATTTCTATATTGGTCTTCAAATAAAATTATAAAAACATTTAAATTTTTACCATTTTTATGGTATTGACAGACCTAAAATATTTCATGAAATTTGTTGATTATTTTAGAATCATATAATGATATTAAATTCATCAAACAGTCCTAGAGTTATAACCAACTACAATAGAAATATTGAACATTTGTTCTACAGGTATGATATTCCTAAAAACTCTACTAACAGCCTTGACGAAATTGCATTAAATAATGAACTCAATCCAGAATTCATTATCGACTTGATAAGATGTTATGATGATTACCAAAATATTAATAACACCGATTTTAAAAAATACAGAATTCCAGTTTTAGTTGATTACCTAGAAAAATCTCACAAATACTATATCGATAAAAGACTACCTGAATTAGAACAATGTTTAGATAAACTCATAAAGCAAGAATCAAATCCACTAACCTATTTAATACTTAATTTCTTTGAAGAATACAAGTTTGATCTAATATCGCATTTTAAAGAAGAGGATGATTTAATTTTCCCATTTTGTAAAAGTTTATTCAATTTTTATTACTATAAAACAGACACCGACTTAGACTACATCGTAAGAAATGGTAAAAAGGCTATGGACTTTATTAATAGTCATCATCAATCAAAAGATGAGCTAAAGAAGCTACAAGACATATTAATAAAATATAAGGCACCCGTCAAAAACTTATCATTCTTTCAAATATTTATTCAGCAACTCAGCCTATTTGAAAAGGACTTAAAAATCCACGCTGAGATTGAAGATAAAATTTTAGAAAAGAAAGTAAGGGATATCAACAAAAATTTAAATATCACTTACGTGTAATGGATAATTGTGGAAAACACGAAAAAGTCCTACACAGTAATGCTATAGGCTGTATCATTCAATGCATACATTGTAATGACTTGCTCATTAAAGTAGAAAACATCCTTTATTCCACAGATATCAAAAGCTATAAATCTTTACACAAAATACTTTATTATGTAAGAGATAATATAGAAGACCATACTATTAAAATTCTTGAAAAATCTTACGTACTAATTTGTACGCCTAATGACAACGTAAACCTTTGTTTTTCTGCAAATGATTTTGATTTACTAATTGAACTTTTCGAACAATCTAAGTTAATGATTGAAGTCAATGAAATATTTAGCTAATAAATTAAAATTTTTAAACTCTTATCCTCACAATTAGAATGATTTTTTAATGTTCTAATGTAACTCGATGATAGTAGGTATGGGGCAATAAAACTTTCTTTTCTTTCTTTTAACACACCTTTTTCAATAACAGTATTATTAATCTTTTGTATCTGAGAAAGTTTTTCTTGTTGTATTCTTTTAATAGCTTGAAAAAATTTTTGTTTTGATTTATCCAGACTATTATTCATACCTTTTACCATTCCTTTAACCATAGGTACTAAGGTAGAATCAATTAATTCTGCTTTGTTTGATAGTGATTTTTCCAAATCACCTAATAATTTTTTTTCGACTGTGGTATTAAATTCAATATCAAAATTTATTTCAACAAACTTTCGATTTAGTTCAGACTCTGATCTTATTAAATCATTTTCAGAGAATCCAATTTTTAACCATAAATCCATTTTCTTTTTAGAAAGCCATGAAAAATGATCTCTAAGCATTAATATTGGGAAGTTTATCGAACTGCTCTCAAATGATTCTTTTAGCTGTGTCCAATATGCAATCTCAGACGGTCCACCAACATAAATTAAATTTGGTAAAATAGATTCTTGGTATAATGGTCTTAGAAGAACATTTGGACTAAAATTTTCTGGGTTTTCACTAAGATTTTGTAGTAAATCACTTTTGTTAAAAACAGCATCTCCAATATGAAATAAATTTTGATCATAGATAATTCTATTCCTTTTATATTGGGACAAATAAAAAAGATTCAAATCTCTTGGGTTAATCTTAGGCTTATAACCATAAGAAAGCAGTTTTTTATTTGTTGATTTAACATTATTAAAGACAAATTGATTAGCAATTTCTTCATTCATAGTAGGGACAAATAATTGCTTTAAATCTTTATCATCAGGGTCTATTATAATTAAGTCTTCGTCTTTAAAAATTTCTGAAACCCAATAACGAGTAAATTTGGATAAGTCTTTTTTTAGAAATGAGTTAGAAAATATTTTTTCTAAATATTTGAACCTTTCGTCGTTTTTAAAAATTTGTTTTAGTTCACTGAACACAGGTGCAAATATTTTAGGACTTAGTTTACCAACTGCCACAGAGTCCTCTCCTTCAACACCTATTTGCTTGTTAAAAATATGAAGCGAACTGATCTCTTTAAAGTCATGATCTTCGCTAGCAAGCCAAAAAAATGGAATAAATTCATGATTCGGAAATTTATTTTTTAGTTTTTCACAAAGTACTATAACTGAGATGATTTTATGAATAAAATATTGAGGACCGCCAAATAAACAAAGTTGATGACCAGTCGTTATAGTAAAAACTCCATTATTAGCCAATTTATCTAAGTTTAAAGGAATTTTAATGTCTGCTTTTAAATACTGTTCTTTTATAGCATTAACTAAAATTTTTCTTTTGTTTGAACTTAAATCTCTAGAAGCTAAAAAATTTTGATCAATTGCATCTAAATTAGTTCCGTTATGGAATTCTTTTAAATTATTGCTATTTTCAAAGAGATCTATTAATAATCTGTTTTTGTAAATAATATCTAAAAGAGGAATTTTTATTGAATTTTTTTCACCCATTATAAGTACCAATATATATATTTTTATACTCTAATTTTGTTATGGATTAAAGATTTCAATGAAATCCATTAATTTAGTTTTATATATGAATAAAAAATCAGTTTCAAACATATATAAAACTCTTGGACCTGGAATTTTATTTGCAAGCACAGCAATTGGAGTTTCTCATTTAGTGCAAAGCACAAAAGCTGGAGCGCTTTTTGGATTTGGTTTGTTGTGGGCTGTAATTACTGCTAATGTATTAAAATATCCTTTTTTTGAATTTGGTTCTAGATATGCAAATGCTACTGGAAAAAGTATTATTGACGGTTACCTAAAGTTAGGTAAGTGGGCTTTATGGTGCTATTTATTAATTACTTTAGGATCTATGTTCTTTGTTTGTGCAGCAGTAGGCAAAGTAACTGCCGGATTTATGCAAAACTTATTTCATTTAAATGAATTTGGTTTTGATAATATCTCCTCAGTCATTTTAATTTTTTCAATTTGTGGTTCAATTCTAGTTATTGGGAAATTTAAAGCACTAGATAGCATTATCAAAGTTGTAGGTATTGTCTTATTGGTCTCAACACTTTTAGCATTTATAATTTGTTTATTTAATGGACCCGTATATCCAGAAAATCTAGTTCTAGATACTATAAAAATGAAACCCGAAGCACTAGTCTTTTTAATTCCTCTTATGGGTTGGATGCCAACAGCAGTTGATTTAAGTACTTGGAATAGCTTATGGACTATTGAAAAAATAAAAAGTTCTGGCTATCACCCAAAACTAAACGAAACTTTACTAGATTTTAATATAGGCTATATCATATCTGCCTTACTTTCCGTTTGTTTTTTAACTCTAGGTGCATTTTTATTGTATGGAAGTGATCATACAATTGCTACTCAAAGTGATTTATTTGCCAATGACATTGTAAATCTTTATACCAACATATTTGGGTCATGGAGTTTCCTTCTTATTGGTGCATGTACATTTTCAATAATGTTTGGAACATGTATTGCTGTATTTGACGGTTATGGGAGGGCTCTTAAAAAAATATCAGAACTTATATTTTTAAGAAGTAGAAAAATAAATGAAAGGAAACTGTATTCCTATACCATTGTAACTTTGATTATAGGGACATATTTTATTGTTTGGAAATTTGAAAATAACAATGATTTTAGTGTCTTGATAAATGTTGCAACCATAATCTCGTTCATTGTAGCTCCAGTTAT
>MDTG01377931.1_pt1 | contig 10254 bp, 9 predicted proteins | sample 811421 | NCBI WGS metagenome assembly MDTG01 (sample SAMN05326645, study PRJNA326480) | marine metagenome | isolation source: seawater | place: Pacific Ocean: South East | collected 2011 | reverse complement strand
TTTTAAGTTTCTCATTCATGTTTCCTATAATAACAACTGAAAATAATGAATTGATTATTTATTGTCTGAAAAACAAGGGGTCGGCAGTTCGATTCTGCCTCTGGCCACAATAAACATAGGTTCTAATAGTGTTCACAATTGTACCAATCAAAACATTGCACATTTGATTGCAAATGAACCTACAATCATAAAATTGATTTTTTAAAAAAAATCTAAGGTAATTGAATCTCTTCAGAAACAGAAAAAACTTTTTCACCAGAAAGAATATCTCTATAGATGACTTTGATGTATTGAATATCATATTTTGGTAAAATCAAAACTTTATAGTTTGGAATAAATGGAAAATTGGGATTCCTTTGGGAGCTTACTTCAAGTGTAAGTATTTCGTCAACTCTTACAGTTAGGGTCTCTTCAGTAATTAAGCCAATCTCTATGCTTTCCAAATCCAAGTTCTCATAAACTTCAGGTTGATCGAATGATGTTGTCCAAATTTTCAAGACTAAACAGTTTGATTTAAAATAATATTCTGAAACAACAAACTGTACTTTATTTTCATTGATTAAGGATTTAACAGAAGCTCTGTTTCTTTGGTCTAGGTTTAATTCACAATCTGGATTGGTAAACCTTTGTTTTAAATATTTCTTTCCAGACGAGGCATCTGTATCAATTTTTTGTTCTAAGAATTTATTACTTCTTATTATTAAATCAGTGAAATTAACATTTTCTAAAAGCCAAAATTCTTTCACTAATTGACTATGCCATTGTGAATCGATTTCTTTTAATTCTTTAATTAATTTTCCATCTCCAATTAATTTGCTGCTGAGGTCAAATATAGTTTCTTGATAATTTTTAAAAATAAATTCATTTTTAAGAAGCTCTTCGGTGAATCCATCTGTAAGATTTGAAACTTTTATATTGCTTACATATCTTTGGTGTAAACTAGCATCGTAAGCAATAGGTTCTAGTTTCATAGTGTCAGGATTGTAGTAAAACAAATAATTGTGAAAAATAAGGGGGTGAATTGCTCCAAATACCTCAGCAATTCCTAAATATCTTCCCATCAAAACTGAATCAAAAACTTCTTCAGCTGGAGAACTACCATCCAAAAATGATCTTAATAAACCTTTAGCTTGTTTTTCATATTCGGATAATTCTGGATTGTTTTTAATTTTACCTGTATTCAAACTGTCAATAGGAGATGTTCTATAATTTACATTTCTTCCATAGTATGCGATGTTAGTCCCTATGAGCTCTCTGTACCTAGGAGCATTAAACCTAATTACAACTGAATTTACTCTATTATTTTTTTCTAAATGTTCTTTTGTTCCTACTTCTTCAAGTAAAAAAATACCGTTGTTTTTACCATTCACATATAATTTTCTTAACTCAAGATGTGTTGCAATAATTTCATAGTGTTTGGATACATGCATAAATAATGCTTCTAATTGAAAATCTCTTACAAGTGGATGCTGCAATGAAAATTCTGATAGCCCATTAAAATTCTCTCTAGTAGTTTCTATCCTTATTGATTCTTTATTCTTATATATAATATGATCTAATCCATTGCCCTTAAGGTTAACTTCTACATCTATATTTTCATTAATACTAGAACTAATATTCGCAGCAAGATTCTGTTTTTCCCTCTGATTTGAAGCTTTGTAGTTTAATGATTTATTAATTTCGGTTCTTAGTTGAGAGTATTCTTCCAGTGGTAAATCTAGATAGATACTTGGTATAGGTTCAATAGAGGCATGTCTTAGATTTAATGGAGAAAAAATAATTTTTTTAAAATAATCTACTGGAGTATATGACCTCTCATTAGAGTTCATTCTTGTAACTCCTTGATAGCCTTTTTCCATAGCAAAAAGTGAGAGTTGAACATTTACATCTGAAATTGATTTTGGACTTAGATTTATAATCCATGCAAAAAAAATAAAAATAAATACAGAAATAAATCCTGTAAATTTCTGCCAGGGTTTAATTAAAGTTTTTTTAAATTTCATAACTAGAAAAAATTATAAATACTTAATTAGAATAATAATTTATGGAATCATTAATATCAGGTTCGATTCAAGAGATATCGATTGTACCTATTAGGCTGGCAATTCAATTAACTATTGTGTTTTTTGCTACAAGGCTTATCGTTTGGCATTATGAAAATTATTCACAGTCAAATTCTTTTTCTAATGCAAAATATTCTTTTACCATAGTTGGCCTTAGTACGGTATTAATAATTGCGGTAGTAAAGTCTTCTCTTGCTTTATCTCTAGGCTTGGTAGGTGCATTATCAATTGTTAGATTCAGAACACCAATTAAAGATGCTGAAGAGTTGGGTTATTTGTTCTTGGTAATAGCAACTGGTCTAGCGGCAGGAGCTGACCAAGAAGTAGCTATACTTGTTGCGTTACCTATAATTTTATTCGGTCTATTTTTAGTAAATAATAAAAAAGAGCAATTTGGAGATTCTGGGGTTTTCTATATTGAATCTGATAAAGATACTTACGACAAGGTTATTAAGTTTATTAAAAGTTCAAAAATGAATTACTCTCTGGCTAGATTTGTTAAAAATGATGACTTATATATTATTGATGTGAATATTGACAAGTTAAGTTTTGAAGAACTTGATGAGACTGTTTCTGAGATCGAAAACTTAGGAGTTAAAAGTATTACATTTGTGACTAATGACTGAAGCAGTAAGTGATGAAAGAATTGAATTTAAATATTCAATTAAATTGAATGAGATTGATAAATTTCAACAAAAACTATTTGTAACTCCTTATAGCCTAATTAAACATTTTCAAGAGAGAAAAGTCAGTAGTTTTTATTTCGATACTCACAATTTAGTCCTATTAAATCAGACACTTGCAGGATTCAATGCCAAAGAGAAATTTAGATATCGATTTTATGGTGACTTTAGAAATACTTTACCTGGACAGTGGGAAATTAAAAAGAAGCGAGGTATCGTAACTAGCAAGTTTTCTTACAAAGAAAATGTTGAATACGAAAAACTAATTAATCATTCTAAAAATCACAATTTCTCAAAAAATAAAGAAATAACTAGATATCTACTTAAGTATCCAAGATTAGTTAAATTAATTTCTTATAAAAGACGATATTTTGTTTCAAGTATTTTTGGATCTAAATTTAGAGCAACCTTAGATTATGACTTGAAATCTTCAAATTTTCTTAATTCCCAATCTTTAAGAACTAGAAAAAACAATCTAGCAATAATTGAATTAAAAATTGATAAAGAAATTTATGACAAGATACATATAAAAAATTATTTAAATTTGAGCAGAGTAGGTTTTTCAAAGTATTTAGAAGCTTAAATAACAAGAGCATATTCAACTCAAGTAAAGTAAAATAATCTAAGGTCAAATGGTTAGCCCTTATCTAGAAAACAAAGGGTTGGCAGTTCGATTCCGCCTCTGGCCACGAATTGAATAATAAAACCCAAATTAAAAACTTATATTTAAAATCTGCAATATTTTTTATTCCAGTTTTTATTATATTTTATGGTGTAAATCCCTATGGAATCAACACCATATTTCTTTACAATAATCCTTTTGGAACTCTCACTACTGAACAATGGCTGCAAGAAAGTCCAATTCAATTTTTTTTGGGCTATTTTCTAAACACATTTATAGGAAATGAACAAAGTACTTTTAATTTTGTAAATATTATCGGATTTATTTTTCTATATTTTTCACTATATTCATATGACAGTAAAAATTTAGAAAATGTGCCAATTATAAAAATTCTTTACTTTACTCCGTTTTTTTTGATTTTATTTTATTGGATGGGCAAACCTGATACTTTTACAATTGGCTCTCTTTTTCTATTAATTTCTTATAAGGATAAGATTACAACTTCTTTTGTTGCAATTTTTATTATGATTTTTTCACACATATATGTAGCTGCAATATACATATTTGTAACAATACTCTTTAAACTTATCACTCTTAGATGGCACCATTATTTAAGTTTGCTAATTAATTTGTTTCTTTATATTTTATACAGAATGGAGATAGATGAGATTAATGGAAGGTTTGATGTAATTTCTTCTGAGATAGAAAGAGCTTTATACTCCAGTTTTACAAATTTATTAAGCGGAATAATTTCACTTTTTATGTGGATTTGGATTCCCTTATTATTAAGTAAGTCATTTAAAGATAAGAAATTTCTATTGTCTTTTATTTTAATAATGAGTATTTCATTTTTTACGCTTGATCACACAAGAATTTTTATTTTAAGTTCGGTACCTCTTATAATTTACTTGTCTAAAAGTAGAATTTTTAATGAAAAATTTAATTTAATTTTTAGCAATAATTGGATCTATTTAATTGGTCTTTTCCAAATTCAGAAAAGAGGGGGTGGAAAAATTGTAGATGGGTGGAGTATTTTAGAAATAGAGATATTTAAAAGCACACTGGACAAATTGATATATTTTTTAAATAATATCGTTGGAATATTTTAAAATATATAACCACTTTTTTAGTTAGGATACTTTGATGTCGAAGATATTTTGTGAAACTAAAATAATAATTATCAACTATGAAATATAAAAATTTACATCTTAAAACACTATTAATATTTGTTTTATTTTTTGCTTTTGCCTATCTTTATCAATTAATAAATATTTACGGAATTAGTCATATCCAATCAGATGAACAAAGCTTTATAGAAGAAAACTTTGAAGAAAGAATACCTAATATAAATAATTGTAATCTTAGTTATTACAGTGTGAATGATCACATTTCATCTGGTGGGTACTCGAATGTGAGATATAGAAAAATAATTACTTCAGATGAAAACTGCTTTGGAAAGGTAACTTATACAGGAATTGCACCTGGAACAAGTTTTAATGACATTGATACAAATCAATATCTTGAATTTGGAGTTAATCAAAAATTAGGATATGTACTGTGGCTTCATGAAAAAACTTTTTTAATTTTCTTTGGAATTCTTATATTTATAGTAGTTTTACAGATCTTTTTTGAAAAAATAAATTTTTATAAATATTTCTTAATAATAATTTTGCTATATTCTATTGTTTTATTTGATCAACATAATATGTTTATCAATTCCTCAAAAAAATATTTTCCTAACGAAAATACTAAAAACGAAATCTTTTTTCAAAAGGTTGATTTAGATATACATGATGATTGACATTCTTTATCTATCTTTGCTATTTTTATCCCCTGGATATATAATCTCTAAATTTATCAATGTTGAAAAAAATTTCTTATTAATACCTAGTCTGTCGATTTTTTTCTGGAGTTTTGGAAGAACATTTTTAGGATTAAATTATTTAATATTAAATAGTTTTGCGAATTGGTTAATTTTTATTATCTTAACTTTGTTTATTTTGAGATATAAAGATATAAAAAGCTTATTGTTCAATATTTTAATCTTATTATTTTTTGAAATCATGAATAACCAATTTGGCATATTGCACATCGTTTCAACTACTGATTATGCTTTACAATCAGCAATTTCTGATCTTTCTTTTGAACCATTAAATTTTAATGTTCCTGCAGCTCAATCTGCACTGCTAAAATTTATGAACTCAAATTACATACTTTTGACACTTGGGCAGTTCATAAGTTTTACTCTATTCATTTTTAATGCAAACTCAATCATTAAGGTTTACAACTTAAAGCCTGTAACTATCCTCTTTACGATTCCATCATTTGTTATTTTCTGTGTTTTGTTAGAAATTATGACTATTCGTACACATTTTTTATCTTCTCAAGTTCTATGTTTTTTAGTTATAGAAACATTTAAATCGTCTAAATTAAGGTTTGAAGAAAATATTTTTCTTTTAATGCTTTGTTTATTCTTATCATCTAGGTTGGAAAACATCTTGCTCTACCTTCCTATGATTTATTTAATACTTAATAATTATTTTGAAGGCCAAAATCTAATAAATAAAAGTGGTTTAAAGTTACTTTTTGCAACTACTGTGCCTATATTTATCAATTACTACGGCTATATTTCTGGGGGTGATTTAAGATCAAATATTTTTATAATTTTCGTTCTAGTTTTGATTTTAAACCTATTTGTTATTTTCAAAAATAACAAAATTACTATATTTACTTTTCAAAATCTAAATATGATATTTTTTATTTTATTAGGATTGCTTGGGCTCATTCTTTTTTTAATATTTGATATTAAAGCAAAAAACTCCTGGCTATTTATCATTAATCATATTTTAGATACGCATAGAGGGTGGGCAGTCGTCACAATCTACTTTATAATTTCCATAATTTATCTTATTGAAAAGTATGATAAAAAATATAACCAATCTATTTTTATATCTTATTTACTAACTTTTTTATTAATTATCATCAGTTCACCGTTGCAACATAATGTTTATGGTGGAGAGCAATGGTCCAGTGCATTGATAGAAGGTATGCCAATTTATAATCCTTACGATGAGTCGCAGACTAGATCAATTCTACAAATTTTTCTTTCAATAATTCCATTGACTATATTGTTAGTAACAAAAAAAGAAGAGATTTGAAAGACTTGAAAAAATATTTCATAATTTATATCACTAACTCACCTAAGTATTATTTTGAATAAAACATAGAATTTAAGTAAATATAATAAAAGATAATGATTAAAAAAGTATGGTTAAAGCTTCCAGGAACATTTAGAAAATCTATAAAATTTTTATTGGGAAAAAAGCTTTATATCGCTGCTTATAACAAACTGTTTTCAAGAAACCGCAAACTTCTTAATGAAGATTTTTATGAATTCGACTACAAAGCTGTATATGGTGACAACTGGAAGCAAAAGTATTACGAAATTCAAAAAGATGCTAATCTTGAAAAAATTGATCGTCAATTTGAAACTGAGGAGAATATTTTAATTCTGTGCGACTTTCTAAATAAAGAGATACCTGAAAAAAAATTAGGAATTTGCCATGGGACTCGAACAGGAAAAGAGCAGTTTTGGTTTAATCATAATTTATCAGGCAATTCTTATGTTTTTGGTACGGATATTGGTGAAGGTGCAGATAAATATGACGACACAATCATCTTTGATATGCATGAAGACAATAAAGAATGGTCAAGCAAATTTGATTTTGTATATAGTAACTCTTGGGATCATAGTTATAACCTTAAAAAAATGCTTTCAGTTTGGAAAAAGCATCTTAAGAAAGGTGGATATCTAATTTTAAATCATACTCCAGGCCATAATCCATCTGGAACATCTCAGATGGATCCAACTGGGTCATCATCAGAATATTTAGAAAATATTTTAGAAAATCTTGGATTAGAAACCAGTGTCATCAAAGGTGTGCCAAAAAACTTAAAATTATCACCTTGGATATATGTAGTTGGAAAATTCTAAAAATTTACTACTCTCTTTACTGAACAAAAAATATAAATCCACGTAACAATGTTTAGAGAATCTATAATTTACACTATTGAAAAAGCTCTACCGAAGTTAATTTCAGTTATATTCTTACCAATCATTCTCAGACTAATTTCTCCAGAGCTGTGGGCTGAAATTGTATTGCTTTTAGGACTACAGTTATTTTTTTCTCTTATGTTGACTTTTGGTAATGAAAGAGCTATTTTCAAATTTTCGGAGAATGTCGACAACTTCAATGTATTTATAAAAAACCTAATTAAATATTTTTTATTTGGTTTTGTAATAATTGAATTGTTTGGTCAATTTTTTGAAAATTTGCCTTTTTCTTTAATTTATGGTCTACCAATAAGGTTTATGCTTTTAAGTACTTTCTTTATTACTCTTAATCGATTGTTAATTAATAGAATGAGAGTTTTAAAAAAGCCAAAAATAGTTCTAATTTCTTCTGTTTTTGATTCATTTGGAACTCCTTTGATACAAACTTTGTTAATTTTTTTTGTTGTCGAAATAGATGGTTACAGAACTAGAGTTATCGTAACTGTTTTTTTCTTGGTTCAGCTAATTTTTGCTTTTATTAAAACCGTGTACCTAAATCGTAGTTTAGGTATTTTAACATTTTCAATACTCAAAAATATAAGACAAAAGCTACCTAAAGAAATTACTCAATTTTCAAATATTAATTTTTATGTAATTATTTCAGGTTACTTTATAAATTGGCAAGATAAGTTTATTGTTGAATATTTTTTTGATTACGAGTATTTAGGTATATATGGACTTACAACTAGAGTTGCAAATTTAATTTTTGTTATTATATCAGGATTAGTTGTAAGCGGTCTTGCTAATTACTGGCCAGAGAAACACCAAGGAAATAATCAAAGCTATATTAAATATAATTCAATTGTTTTAAATATATTAGGCTTTATTTCTCTAGGTATTATCTGTTTATATACATCTCTAGGGAAACTTTTAGTTCCTTCAAGTTATTTTGAGTCTATAGAATTAATTTTTTTTGGCTGTTTAGCAACAGCATTTAAATCTCTAATAACAATATTTACCGTTCAGCAGGGAGCTAAGGATGAACTTTCTAAAATATTAAAAATAAATATTTTTGTTTTAATATTGCAAATATTACTCTTCTTAACTGTTCCAATTTATAATATGAATCAGATATTTTTTATTCAAATAATTTCGTTTTCTTTAGGGATTCTAGTTTTTTTCAAAAAAGATATTTTGAGATACTACAAAGAGTTTATCGTTTTGTCTTTAAATTTTTTCCTAATTTATCAAATATTGGCTCAAAATTTTAGTGTTGAAAATATAATTTTGTTTTTATTTGGATCTGTTTATGTTTTTATAGGTTTCAGGAGCTGGATAAAGATAAATAAATAGCTATTTTTTCGAATTCTTTTATAAAAGATTGTTTTGAAAAATCGTTGACTATCACTGTATTTATTTTCCTAGTGTTTTTTAATTCTTTACTGATATTACCTATCATGTAAGCCAACTCCTGAATGTTTCCGCTCTGAAATATAGATCCATTTTTATATTTTTTAACCAAGTCTTTATTTCCTCCATAACAGTCTGAAACAATTGAATATTTTCCAAAAGACATAGCCTCTATCAAGGAATTCGCCATACCTTCCCTTCTTGAGGGCTGACAATAAAAGTCAGCTTTATAAACATATGGATATGGATTTTCTTTAAATCCCAGCAATTTTGTATTTTTACTTAAATTTTTGTTATAAGTATTAAATTGTGATCCTTGTCCAATAATTATCATCTTTATTATTTCATCATCGATTAAGTTCATCGAATCAATTAATAGGTCTATGCCTTTCAAATCTTCTAATCGACTAACGCAAACTCCAGTAATGTATTCATCTTTATCTAACCATTCTTCTTTTATTTCACTATTAATTTTTGTTTGTATATTTTCAAAATTTAAAATATTAGGTAAGTAAAAAAATTTTAAGCTAGATTTTGAAAATTTCTCTTTAAATAAGTTAAGGTTTGAATCAGAATTAAATACACAAGCATCTGCAAATCTACTTACAAAGTAAAAAATTAATTTATAAGAAAGGCTATCTATGTAATAGCCTGCAACCCTGCAGACTGTTTTAATTTCATGTTTTATAAACAAACTGCTTACAGCATTAATAAAATTTGGAACAGGTAGGGTTGATATCACTAAATCTGGTTTCAATTGGTTTACTATCTTAATGTATTTAAAAAACGAAAAAATGGATTTTGAAGAATTTAGCTCAATAAAATTTTTGTTTTTAATTTTGGAAGATTTTAGAAGCACTAAGTTAACTTCGTAATGCTCTTCTAAACATTGATAAATGTTATAAATTTGATTTTCTGCTCCACCGATTTTCATAGATGAAGTTAATAAAAGAATTTTTTTCATACTCTAATCTAATAGGTTAATAAGTAATTTATACAAAAAGACTGCTAACGTAAATTTTGTGAATAAATTATCTATTTTTAATTCTTTGAATACTAACTCAAGCTTAAAATACTGTTAAATGATAAAAGCTATCAGTTTCCTATGAGGTGAAAGTAATGAATTATTTAAAAAATAAATCAATAATTCGATTGGTCTTATTTACTTTAATATTTTTTTCTTTTTTGTTACCTATCACAAACAGCAAGTTAGATGTGACAACTTCTTCAGATGACAATCAATATTGGACTCTTGGAATTCATCATGCAATTACAAATAGCTACGGTATCAGCAATGCAGAATCTGTTTTGCTTGACGATCCTTCCTATGCTTTAGCTAACAACGGAATAAGAAGAGGAGAGGTTTTGTATCCAATTTATATTTCTACAATAATTAAAGCCACACTAGATAGAAATCAGCTA
>MDTG01232744.1_pt1 | contig 10254 bp, 8 predicted proteins | sample 811421 | NCBI WGS metagenome assembly MDTG01 (sample SAMN05326645, study PRJNA326480) | marine metagenome | isolation source: seawater | place: Pacific Ocean: South East | collected 2011 | reverse complement strand
TGACCACCAGGGTGGTTGGGAATTTGCGGCGCAAAACTCCGCACATTAGCAATTTTGTAGATTACCGCATTATTTTCCGCAGAGTCGCCAATCGCCAGCCGGCTAAACATTGACTGGTAAGACATAGTAGGCCGCATATAACCTCTGGCATGGCACTTCACACAGCCATTTTCCGATAACTTTGGTAACACATGCTGTAAATAGAATGTCTCCCCTGACCCGACAAATCTATCCGCATAGCGGCTATCGCTGCCTACCACTTTTTGACTTATCTCTTCATCAGTGACTACCACATAACCGATGATTACGAGGAAGAGAGCGAGACTAATGGTCTTTTTTATCGTTGGTGCCATGACCCACCTTTTTATATTATGACATTTGTAATAATATAAGCTCCATGGAGATTGTCAAGAGAATTACTCCCTCTAAAGGTTCAGCAAAACACCTAAGGCTGTGCCAACCTATTGGGACTGAGTGAGCAGTTTAAGAAAGGCTATCTAATATGCTGATATTTTGCTCATGAGTTGCTCTATCCGCTGAGTAGAACAATAACGTGATAATTGATAATACAAAGAAAAATCCCAATGTACCGGCATAGGCCCATCCCAGATTGGATACCGTCTCGGGAATAAGTGCCGTACTCAGAGAATCACTGGGAAAAGATATCAGCGTCAGTACCATACCGGCGATCGAGACACCTATTCCACTCGCCACTTTACTGATAAATGACTGTACGGAAAATAATAGCCCCTCCTCACGCCGGCCGGTATCCACGGCACGCGCATCCACTACATCGGCAAGGATAGAACCACTTAAGGAGGCCGTGATTACGATTACTGTCACCTGTGCGATGCCCAACACAAACATGGTGTAAAACAACGCAGTGGTCCCATTTGCAGGAAACAAATTAAACAGACTTAGGAACACCGGCAAGCAGTTAATAAGCAATGCAAGGATCGAAATAGAAATTAACACCGGCTTTTTATCACGGCCACGCATCATGGTTGGTAAAACGGCATAGGCAATCAGTGCTGACAAGAGTTGGCCGAGTAACATAATGCTGATTTGTTCGGAGTCAAAGCCCCAGAAATAGGGTTGAATATAGACCCAAAGCGCCGTTGCTGTCCCCATAGCACAACCAAAGAACACCCCATAAAGCCCAATGACGAGAAAGTTTTTGTCCTTAATGGTGACTCCCGCCTGCTTTATACCCCCGGCGACCGAACCAGATTGATCAGGTGGCCCAGAGAGTTCGGGGATATACTTGCGTGTGAGGTGCGTCGCAGCGCTGAGAGCAAAAAATACAACTATTGCCGTTACAAATCCCGATTCGATATAACCTTCCTGTCGCAAGACACCTGCACCGTCCGGATACTCCGCGCTATCAGCGAGCCAATAGGCGTACATGGCAGTACCCATAATGGTAGAGATAAACCAGTAAGATGAATTAGATGAACTCATTAATGCGGTACGTTCATCGTAGTCTGGCGCCAACTCAGGTGTTAACGCACTAAAAGGCACCACATGAGCGGTAAGACAAACACGCAGTGTAATAATCATAACAAGAAGATAGAAAAACAGTCCTGTCTGCGAAAGCTCAGGTACATCCCACAGCAAATAGTAACTGATTGTCACCGGCACAATTGAAATATAGAGAAACGGATGACGACGCCCCAGACGATGTTGCAGACGGTCAGACCAGCGACCTATTAAAGGATCCGAAACGGCGTCAAATATCATTGCTATCATCAGAGCCAAGCCGGCCAAACTTGCATCGAGACCCAGTACCTGACTGTAATAAATCAGCAAAAAATAGAGAATACCATTACTGATAAGCCCTTGAGCTGCGCCCGAAAATGCAAACGCCAATCTGGCTCGGTTATCTACTGCCATAAAAAAGCGACTCTGAGAAAAAATCACATCAGTTAATAAACACCAGAATCGGCAAAGACAGAAAAGTAATGACGTCCTCAATAGCGCAACAAAGTGCTGCTTCCATTACGGCTATGAGGTTGTGCAATGTTACCAACGGACTGATAAAATCCAACAACAATAATAATACACAGATAGACTATATATCTGGTGTTAACTTGACGTTATCTGGCTATCCCCAAAACATCTAATAGTGCTTTATAATATAACTCTTGTCTTATTATAAAGCCCCTCCCTATAAAACTCGAATACTATTTTCCGTTTAGACAAAATAGAATCTAATGTGATTATGGTTGATGTGGCCGCTAGCAAGCTTTAACCAAAACACTATGCATTCATCAGCAGTATCGGCTTGATAACTTTGCCAGATTCAACATCCTCAACCGCTTGGTTGATATCGGCAAACGGATAGGTACGGATCAATTTATCGAAAGGGAATCGGCCCTGTTGGTACAGATCGATCAGTCGCGGTATAAAAACTTGAGGTACGCTATCGCCCTCAATAATGCCCCTCACCGAGCGACCGAAAAGTACTGAGTTCATATCTAGATTGAATTCAGTACCGGCCGGCGATACACCCATCACGCCACAAATACCGGTCAGTGTTAAGCAGTCTACCGCCTGACGCGCAACTTGTGGTATGCCCGTGCATTCGAGAGAGAAATGAGTACCTGAGCCGGTTATTTCATGAATTTTGGCGACTACATCGGTATCATTGGCATTGATTGTATGTGTTGCACCCAGTTCGGTTGCTGTGGCCAATCGATCATCCACAAGATCGATCGCGATAATAGTACCGCAACCTACGACATGTGCAGCCATTACAGCACTTAGGCCAACCGTGCCGGCGCCGAAAATCGCAATCGAGGTGCCCGCCTGGGGTTTAAGCGCATTCATCACTGCGCCAGCGCCTGTCTGTATTCCACAACCTAATGGACCGAGTAGTTCTAAGGGTAAACTGTGATCGACCTTAACCAGGTTGGAGGCATGACAGAGGGCGTGCGAAGCAAACGAGCTCTGGGCAAAGAAATGCCCGTGCACGGTCTCACCGTTCTCACTCAGGGCACTACTGCCATCAGGTCGGGTGCCGTTAAAATTGTGCTCATAGAGGCCGTGACAATAGCCAATTTGCCCCTGCAAACAGGGCTCGCAGTTGCCACAGGTTTTGTATGAAATCGCAACATGATCGCCTTTCTCAAAGCCGACGACTTGGCGGCCTACTTTCTCGACAATACCGCTGCCCTCGTGACCAAATACACAGGGCAAAGGCACCGGGAAATACTGATCGCGGCAAACTAGATCAGTGTGGCATATACCTACGCCAACGATCTTAACCAATACCTCATCATCTTTAGGTTCCGCCAGATCCAGTTCGGATACATCAAAGGGTCCTGATTGTTCGCGGACTACGGCAGCTTGAATTTTCATTATAATTATCTCCTCACCTACACCAAAGAAAACACTTTTTGACTCCAGCTCACGTCTTTATAGAGCTTACAAGGCCTTTATAGAGACCCTGTTGTCGATTTTATTTTTAACGCTTTGATAGTCATTGCCACTCAATTAAGCCTCAAACGCCACTGGAGTGATGGCTTCGAGTACGCTGACGGTCGAGCTCTACTTTTAGCTCTTTTACCGTGGTGCCCCCTCTCAGAATGGCATCTCCTACAATAAATGCGGGTGTGCCGGTGACATCAAGTTCATCGGCGAGAAGCCGCATCTGCTCTAAATAGTCAATAACTTGTGGGTCACGCATATCAGCCTGTAACTTTTCAGTATCGAGCCCTATCTCGGCTGCCATGGCAAAAATAGAGTCCGTATCAAGACGGATGTCGGCAGTCATTAATGCATCGTGATAAGCCTGAAACAGACCCTGCCGGTGGGCGCCTATAGCAGCCCGTGCAGCCAGGATCGAATAGCTTCCAAAAACAGGGAGCTGGGCATAAATAATGCGAACATCAACCTCAGTTTCCCTCATCTGCTCAAGTTCTGGGTAACTGGCTTTGCAGGGAATACATTGATAATCATAGAACTCGATAAGCGTAACCTGCGACGCAACATCCCCAGAGGCTGGGGTGAGAGTGGAATTTAATAGACTGGCTTTTTCTGCAAGGAGAGACTTGCGCCATAAGGCACCAGCCTCTTGCTGCCGCGTAGAACGGGCTGAATCGATAGCGCGGGCAATTTCAGGGTCATCAAGAACAAGCTCCGGATGCTTGAGAAGGTACTGACGTACCTCCTCGCTAGTAATCCCGTCGCTCAGGGTAGTTGTTCGGTCGCCCTCTGAGCATGCGGTTATAGCTAAGCCAAATGCGAGCAAAAACATAGTGTACGCAGTTTTACGCAGATATTTTGCGACTCGTTCGCCGGCAGTTTTGTCTCGAACTACAGTCATTAGCGTGCAGCGAGCGTGGCCGCCGTTGCCTTCAATACAAAAGACTGGGACTGCGCTAATCCAGTACTGATAACAAGGGAACCATCAGCCTGCCACTGGGTATCCGGTATAGCCACACCCATTTGCGCATTGACTTCGCCCAGCACCTGCCCATCCTTGATCAAGTTATAGCTTTTGTTGCGATCCAATTGATGTACGGTAAAGGAGGTGGACTTACTCGCCACCGGCCCAGGTACCAACGTGACAATCAGGGCGTCTTCCTCTCGGTCATAGACCGCCTGGGTAACACTCGCTTCCAAATACTCTACGTTGGTAATATAGGGTTGCGCATAGTGGCTATCATCCCAAGGCCGATTGTAGATCTGCCACAGGCCATCTTTTGGGTTGATGCGGGCAAAGCCGACTAAAACGTTACCCGTCGCAGGGCCGACGTTATGAATAAATCCTTTCCAGTCTCGGCGGAAGTTGTACTGGTAGTACTTCGTGCTCGGGTAATAGTAGCCACCATCTCTCCAAGTCGGCTCGAAGTGCGCGTCGGCATAGTCAGTCATTGTCTGTACTGTTTCCGTATCACCAACCTCTGACGCTAGCAGGGCGAACCAACCAAAGTCGAATGATGCAGTCCAGCCCATATTCTCGAAGGGCCATCCTCTAAGCATCGATGGGATGTAGCGTTTTTGCTGGTCGGGATAAATGCTCTCGATATATTCCTTGTCCCATACGTGCTGGGCATGACCGTTCCAGCCATCAGCCCATGCATAGGTCGCGGGCACAACCTCATCCTGTTTAACTTTCAAGAAATACATTGTGGTGTTGGTTTCAGGGTCAATATAGTTGCGCTTGAGCATCACTTTCTTAAACTCTTTACGGACCTCTACCGAAAGGTCTGTGCCATTCGCGACGTCATACGACATAAGGCCAAGAATGGGGTGCTGGTTACACTCCGCATAAACGGCATTACGCTCACACTCAATGCCGCGGAAATGATCTTCGACAAATTGATCGTGGATCACCTTGGCCAGTCGATGGTAATCATATTTCATCTCGACAGGCCCCTGACCATACTCAATCGGTGCGTAACGAAAGATAAGGGAGCCGGGCTCATCGTAGCGGTTGTCGTCGAAAAGGTTCTGGTGCAGACCGACCATTTGCAACAGATGACCGCTATACATAATATTTTTCTTGATATTGGGGTCGATCCAACCGTACCAGTCATCCTCGGTATAGTTGACCATACGCTCTTGACCGGCATCGCTTGCGGTTCTATCGGTTAGGTCGAACTTACTCACATGTGCCCAGTAATCCCATACATCTTTGTAGATCATCCTCTGAATCAGCCTTGCCGACGCTTTCTGATAAAGATCACGGTGGGCGGGCGTATAGTGGTAGTGGGTAGCCGCCAGTGCATATTGGGCAAAGGCAATTTGAAACTGGTAGGCATGGAAGCTCATATAGTAGACGGGATCAGTTTCACCCATCAGCGAGAAATCACCATCGAGCTGGTTGGCCAAATTAATCATATGACGAACATGGCCCATCTGTTTGGTGGAAAGAGAGGGATAATTCGCCGGATCAGGAGTAACCAATGGCTCTGCGGCAGACACAGCAAGAACCTTCACCCCAACTAAGAAAGCAATAATATAGCGATATCGAGTTGTCATTTGTCAGCTCACAGAAACATTTTGAGCCTAAATATTGTCACAGGCCAAGAAGCATGTCAAATGACATGTTTCTAGCATTATGGCCATTTTATTGCGTTCACAGCACCTAGAGGTTCACTACGGAATCAACGTATCCAAGCCAGTTACCAGCAAACCGAGTCCCAGTGACCAAATAGCGCAAGCGGTAATATCAATAACGCTAAACCGTAGTCGCTGCGTACCACTGATACCAACCATTAGCGGCACCACACTTCTAACGGCGGTAATTAAGCGACCGAGTACAATGGCACTGGTGCCATATTTTAGGATAAAGGTTTCGCCCTTATGTAACTGGGTTGCATATTTTTTAGCGAGGGCGGTATGGTGAAATTTAGGGCCAAACCAGCGCCCTAAATAAAAACCAAGATGATCAGATAGACAGGCGCCAGCAAAGGCCAGCAGCATTATATGGCTGAGACTTGTCAGTTGTTCGGTATAGAGAACAGTCGATACAGTTAACAGGATCACGCCCGATACTAACAGTCCAACGCCGGGACAGGCTTCAAGGAAGGCGAGCACCGGCACCACCATCCAAGCATTGTGCTTATGGGCGTTAAGCCAGTTTAAAATAAAGTCGTCGATAGCAGTGATCCATTGGTCTCGATAGTCGTTGATGATAACTGGCCCTGCGCATTCCCCAGCAAAGAGCGTAGAAATAAAAAAGGGCTACTGATCAATAGCCCTTTTAAATTTCCTTTATCTCAATTATTTACGAGAAATCAGGGTTTGCAGGATCATACAACAACTTAGAATTATGCAGTTCAGGGTTACCGCAGGTCATTGCCGCCTCGACCGCTGCTTTAGCGTCACCGCCTGTTGTTGCCCACATTTCGTCACCCGCCTGCATTGCTTCTGCTGATTCATGGAAGTTACCCCAGTACAGATCAACCTCGGTTGAACCGGCATTGCTGGCGTAAATGCCATAGGCATAAAATGACACCTGTTCTGCATCTAGGTTATCCAGCCAGCCATTATAGAGCTCAATAGCGGCATCTGCGTCTGCCATGGTTTTGCCTTCATTTAAATTACAGGGCAAGTAGGCCGAGAAAAACTCACCCGATGCATTCAGCTCGCCAAAGCTATAGGGGTCGCGAGCAAAATGGAAGTCCCAAGACACACGGTTGGGTCCATCACAGGTCATCACAGAGGCGTATTTCTCTGACCAAGCTAGCGCGCCTTCATTGGCCATCCATTCCTGCCATCCTTTATCAGCCGCTTCTTTATTGGTCCACTGCAGTTCCCACCAACCGTTTTCGTACTGATTGTTCTCACTGGCTGGCTCATAGCCCCAAGCGCCCAGAATATCGCTGGAAATACCTAAATTACGCCACTCTGCCACCATTTCAGCTGCAGCTTCTCTGCTGTAATCAGGTCCTCCCGTACAGGGTATAAACTCATTGTAAAATGTCTGTCCAACAATATTAAATACTACTGCCTGTTGTTCGGCTGGTGCTGTCTCCGGCATATCTGCCATCTCCTGCCCCTTGTCGGACGAACAAGCCGCCAGAGCCAACATAGCAACACTAGCCATTATTATTTTTTTCATGGTGATTCCCTCGGTTTATTGTAATTATTTGATGATTAACAGTTACCGATTAATTAATAACCGTATCGAGTATACAAAGATGATTAGCAATGTGGAAGCCACTTATGTCTGATATGCCATCGCCATAAACTCAGCCACAATAGGATCATCGAGCTTCTTTTTAAAGCAGCACAGACCCAAATCGAAAGGCGGTATACTGCTATCCGGCAATAGTTCTACACGGTCTTTCACCGGGCTGTTATCCACCACCACAATTGGCGACAAGCCAATACCGCAACCCAGCGCCACCATACTGACCAGCGCCTCCTGCCCAGCCACTTGCGCATAAACGTTGGCTCGACCATTGTATTTTTGCCGAAACCACTGTTCAAAACGCTTTCTAGCCACCCCATGCTCAGGCAAGATAATGGGCAGGCTGGCCCAGTCGATAGTATCCGCCTGCAAGGCCTGTCTGACGGCACAATTAATGGTTGGTGCGGTTATCGCCAGCGGCACGCTGGCAATGCTCTGAAAGTGAATGCTCGCGGCCAACTCATCAGGGCGAGCGGCAATGGCCAAATCTACCCGCTGATGCTTTACTTGATCGATACCATCAGCGGCATCACCGGTATCCAACTTAATATCAATATTGGGGTGAGCCTGTCTGAATTTTTCCAATAGTGGCGGCAAATAAGAGTAGGACGCGGTTACAGAGCAATAAATGGTTAATGAGCCTGACAAGTTTCTCTGCGATTGATTGAGCGACTGCTTTAATGATTCAAACTGACTGATATGCTGATCAGCATAGGCCAGCAGTTTTTTGCCCTCGCGGGTCAATAGCACCGACCGATTATCCCGAAACAGCAACTGTGTACCCAACTCCTCTTCAAGCCGCTGAATAGCGCGGCTAACAGTTGATGGACTGAGGTGATAGGCCGCTGCGGTTTTGCCAAAATGCAAGCTATTAGCCAGATGCTGAAACAGCCTGAGTGATCGTGTATCCATGGAATATCTCGCTATTGCCGGTTTAATATTGCACAAATTGCAACACTGCAGTGAATATATATCGTTTTGAGCAATAATAAAAGATCGGTACAATGCGTATCCACATTAATCAGAGTAACCCACCGTCAAATGGTGATTGGAGAACAAAATGGCTAACTACTTTAATACCCTCAGCTTGCGCGATAAGTTAACCCAGCTGGGTAAGTGTCGCTTTATGGACCGCAGTGAATTTACCGATGGCTGCAATTTTATTAAAGACTGGAATATTGTCATTATTGGCTGTGGTGCCCAGGGTCTTAATCAGGGCCTGAATATGCGCGACTCTGGCTTAAATATTTCTTATGCCTTGCGCGAGCAAGCGATTGCCGAAAAACGTCAATCGTTCCAATGGGCCTCAGATAATGGCTTTACCGTGGGTACCGCTGAAGAATTAGTCCCCGCTGCCGATTTGGTGCTTAATCTAACGCCTGATAAACAGCATACAGCGGCCGTCACTGCGGTGATGCCACTGATGAAACAAGGCGCCACACTGGCCTATTCTCATGGTTTTAATATTGTTGAGGAAGGTATGCAGATTCGTCCCGACCTCACGGTGATTATGGTGGCACCAAAATGTCCTGGTACAGAGGTTAGAGAAGAGTACAAACGCGGCTTTGGTGTACCCACACTGATCGCCGTACACCCTGAAAATGATCCCAAAGGTGATGGCCTAGCCATTGCTAAAGCCTATGCCTCAGCCACTGGTGGTGATCGCGCCGGTGTTTTGGAATCGTCGTTTATCGCTGAAGTTAAATCTGACTTGATGGGTGAGCAAACCATTCTTTGCGGTATGTTGCAGACTGGCGCTGTACTGGGTCATCAACAATTACTTAATCTTGGCGTTGATGCCGGCTATGCCCGCAAGCTGATTCAGTATGGTTGGGAAACCGTTACCGAAGGCCTTAAGCATGGTGGTATCAGCAATATGATGGATCGCTTAAGCAACCCGGCGAAAATCAAAGCCTTTGATATGTCTGAGCAGTTGAAAGATATTCTGCGTCCCCTGTTTGAAAAACATATGGACGATATTATTGAAGGTGAATTCTCCCGCACCATGATGGTCGACTGGGACAATGACGACGCCAATCTACTCAAGTGGCGCGCCGCCACGGCAGAGACTACCTTTGAACAGGCACCTGACTGCGATACTGAAATCACAGAGCAAGAGTACTATGACAAAGGCATCTACTTAGTAGCTATGGTTAAAGCTGGTGTTGAGCTGGCTTTTGAGACCATGGTGTCGTCGGGCATTATTGAAGAATCAGCCTATTATGAGTCACTGCATGAAACGCCATTAATCGCTAACTGTATTGCGCGCAATAAGCTCTATGAGATGAATGTGGTGATTTCGGATACTGCTGAGTATGGTAATTACTTATTTAGCCATGCCGCTGTACCGCTATTGCAGGATCACGCCAACTCACTAACCCTTGAAGATTTAGGCGAGGGACTATCTGGCGCCAATGCCGTGGATAATGTCCGCCTGATTGAAGTTAATGACGCCATCCGCGACCATGATGTGGAAATTATTGGTCACGAATTGCGCGGTTATATGACCGATATGAAGCGTATTGTCGAAAATAGCTAGCCGACTTCGCGCCTAGCTCAGCAGTCAAAAAAACCGGATTCTGCAACTGCAAAATCCGGTTTTTTTATCC
>MDTG01144041.1_pt1 | contig 10255 bp, 5 predicted proteins | sample 811421 | NCBI WGS metagenome assembly MDTG01 (sample SAMN05326645, study PRJNA326480) | marine metagenome | isolation source: seawater | place: Pacific Ocean: South East | collected 2011 | reverse complement strand
CTTGGATTGCTTAATTCCCGTAATGATGTAACCTACATCTCCGGCAGAAAGGGTGTCGCACGGTTCAGGCTTTAGTCTGAGAACACCTATCTCATCTGCGTTATATGTTTCTTTCGTAGAGAGTAACTGAATTTTATCTCCCTTATTCATTGTTCCATTTAATACGCGGAAGTAAGCAATGACGCCGCGGAACGGATTAAATACGGAGTCAAAAATCATCGCTTGTAAAGGGGCTTCTGGATTACCTTTTGGGGCTGGAATTCGATTCACAACAGCTGATAAAATATCTGGAACACCAACGCCTGTTTTTCCACTGGCATGGACTATGTCTTCTGCCTCACAGCCAATAAGATCAATGATTTGATCAGACACTTCCTCAATCATAGCACCGTCCATATCAATTTTATTGATAATGGGTATGATTTCTAAGTCGTTCTCTAGCGCTAGGTAGAGGTTAGAGATCGTTTGAGCTTGAATGCCCTGAGCTGCGTCAACAAGAAGTAATGCTCCTTCACATGAAGCGATAGACCGAGAAACTTCGTAAGAAAAATCTACGTGGCCTGGTGTATCGATTAGGTTAAATCGATAGGTTTGCCCATCGGTGTGAGAATATTCCATGCGTATTGCATGACTTTTAATAGTAATTCCTCGTTCGCGTTCCAAATCCATATCATCAAGAATTTGGTTTTGCTTCTCTCGATCGTTGACTGTCTTGGTCTCATCAAGGAGTCGATCAGCAAGAGTAGACTTGCCGTGATCAATGTGAGCAATAATGCAAAAATTTCGAATGTCCTGCATATAGTAAATATACTATCAATACCAAGCTCTTTTGATTCCAATTCGTCAAAGCCATTAGAATTACCGTCAAATTATGCAGACCTACCTTGGTATGGCCGGCCATGTAGAATTCTTTAGGCTCATATTTATACCCTAATGCAAGGAGAGTTCAATTTGAAGGTGTATCCTGTGTAATGAATCCTCTTTAGTAAACTTAGAGTTATGCAGGATGGCAACACGTACTCCTCGTTGCCATCGAATGGTTAGGGAATTCACGAGTTCTACTTGGCCTAGGCTAAAGGCTTGAGGGAATCCATAGGGTAGAGACAGGGTGTAGGGATAGTCTAGTAATGCATCGGGTCCGGTGTGGGTAGAGAGCGTTAATCGAGCCCGGTGATGAAATCTTTTTACGGGACTGTAGCGCACTTCTGTATAACAAAGTTGGCCCCAAGACCATTGTTTTTTTCGGTGTTGTGTTTGGGCGGATAGATAACAGTGAAAACTGACATTATCTTGAAAACGTTTAGTCCATTTTAGTCGAATCAAAATGTGATTTAAGGAAGTTGTCATATCTTGAGATTGCCGGTAGCGCGCCATAACATAAATGCTTTCTTGACGGTCTGGCTTGTACTCATACCTAACGCCTAGTGTTATTTGGCCTTGATTTTCATTGTTGACATCATCGTATTTTTTAGAATAAAGTGATATGACCCCTTGGATGTAATGCTTTTTCCATCGATGACCGAGTCCCATTCGGACTTGAGCACCCTCAGCTATTTCTATGGCATTCATACTTGGAATCCTCGGTTCATAGTTTTTTGTGGATTGCATCTGTAGCGACGCTGTATAATCTGTTTTAGGCGAAAGAGCCATAATCATTGTTGCCAAGAATGCAGTCGATTTAGCATTTGAGGGTTCAATAAGGGTAGAGAGTTCTCCTTGTACTATACCATTGGGTAGATGCCATGAGTTGTACAGGCCTAAATTGAATTGTGATTGATGTATATCCAATAGAGAGGCCGTTTTATACAGCATAGAGATTCCTGTCTGTAAAGGCTTTGAATCCGAGTGGACGTCAAATCCAATTGCTGTGAGGGAAACTGCTTTACGTCGTAATTGCTGGAGTTCACTCTGGTGAAGACCTTGGTTGCTTGGGTCAATCCATAAGGAGGAGTCTCTGATTTCTCCATCGACATTTTGATAGTCAAAAAGCAAGTTTCCTCGAAGTTTCTTTTTGTATATGTCAAGACACACTCCCCGCATTCTATTTACCTCATTTAGGCTAGTATGGGGTTTGCCTTGCATTTGAATTCCAGCCCAAGTATCAGGAATAAAAAGGGATTGCAATTGAAAGTGTCGAGATAATACACTGCCCAACCCCCAAGTAACTCGATAATCTCCGAGAATAAGTGCAAACTTTGGTTGCCTGAATGACCAATACAATGACGTGTAGTCCCAACCAAGTTGTTTTTCACTAAATACAAAGGTTTCGCGATAATCCAACTCTACATTTATTCCAGCTGACCATACGTCGTTTACGTGAATTCCATATTGGATATAATGTCGCAGCAATAAATTATCACTGTTTTCGCCAACAATACCCAAGCGCAGCTTGTGCTCTGTATTATTTAAGCCCGCTTGAGAGCTATTGAATAGGACTTGTTGACCAATGGCATCAACGAGTCGTGAATACGTGGCTCGATCAAAAGAGTTTACGTGGTGTAACTCGAGCAGGTTATGTATTCGACCAAACCTTTTTTGATAGGATATGAGGCTGTTGTATTGCTCTTTGCTTATCCATTGTCTAGTCAGCCATTTTTGCGCCACGCGGTATGCGTCTTTCTTTAAAGGCGAATCGTATTCTCCATCAATAGTGGATGTTTGAGATAAGAATAACGACGTATTATCATGATATATACTGTCATAATCAAATGTGGAAATAGCTTGGGCGTGGCATATAGAGAGACAATACCATAACCAGATCATGAAGAGAAATGATAATACTAACCTTTTCACCATTTGAAGCCTTCATAGCCTGCAATGGCAGTATATTGTATAGGTATCCCGTTGTATAGCTGTGCTGAGAGTCCAAGCGTGACATTCTTTTTATAGATAAGTATGGTGAGACCGGCTTTTACTGGGGATAATCCCAAATCCAATCGAAGAGACAAGGTTTTATGGAGTTTTATTCGACTCCCCATAATGTATTGGTTTCTACCTTGAAAATCAATGATAAGGGCAATGTAGGCCTCTACCAAATCCTTGGAATAGAAAAGCGCTTTGGTTACACGATGTTGTGTTGTTTTTATTAGTTGGCTAAGCTCATCATTTCGAGTACTTGCTTCCCACAAGATGTGGAGTGATGTCATAGAGTTTAGCATGAGGGAAGTGCTGCCACCGAATTGTAACTTAGCAGAGTGTGCTAGGGGAGTGAAGTAGGCGGAGCGCCCAAGATAAATTCCAATATTGAGATAGCGTCCAATGTTTCGTGCATATCCAGTAAGGAGGCTCCATCGCGAATGCTTATGAAAACCTGTGGCCTTATTTACAAGTAGAATGCTCTGATTGTTTTTTTTGTAGGAAATTCTAAGACCAGCTTCGTATAGGCTTGGACTGAGTGGGTGATGATTCCACCGTCCATCAAGATGAACGTTTTGGGCGGATAGACTATTGGCTGAAGGGTGCAGTAACCAGAAAGACGGAACCTCTCGGAAAGTATTGGATAATTCTATACCGTACTCCTGTCCGTAAAGTGAGAGATTACAAAAGAAAAGTAGAGTAGATAGATTAAGCCGTTGGAGCATTAAGCGCAAACATAGGCCCCTTAACTACCCTTCAAGGATTATGTTGAGCAATAGTAATCTAAACGTTACTTTTTACCCTCTGAGGCAGAGCATCCGGCCTTTTCACCTTGTTTGCCTCCACAGCAACCGGGTAGACTTTCTTGTACAATAGGGTTGGGAGCAAAATTTCCTGCCATATAGCCAGCATCAGCAATAGCCATTTTAATGGATTCTTCAGAAGTTTTTGAATCATTAAATGTGACTAAAATCATTTTGGTTTCTAAATCAATATCGACATTTTTCACTCCTTGAAGCGCATAGCATGCATCCTCAATACGATCGATGCACATGCCGCAGATTGCATTGGTTTTAAAGGAAATCGTGGTTTTCTCTGCGCGAAGATTCGCCGATAAAAAAAGGATGCTCATAGCAAGTAGTATTGTTCTCATAAGTTCAAAATTTTTTCAAGAATCATGCCGAAATAGGGTATATCGATATCCTAAATATACTCTAGGTCCGAAAATTGGTCCCCAAATCATAGAAGCATCAAATAGTGTTGCTGGAGAATTTACATCACTTTGTACAATATCATCCGGACGAATAATGGGATTGGATTGGCGGAACACATTGAGGTTTTCACTTCCTATGTATAGCTCATGGCCAGCATTTGGTGCATAGGTTACTTGCGCATTTATAGTGGCATAAGCAGGAGATTGCTCAGGCCTTCTATTATTTGTAGATGGAATTCGACTTGGCCCTCGTATGGTGAGCGTAAAATCTGCTCGAAGTTTTTCGGAAGGCAGATTGTAAGCAATATTTTGTAAAAGCACCCACTTTGGAATAAAAGGATCTCTAAGCGTTTCTCCATCATATGTTGTAAAGGTCTGATCCCCTTTAATGGATATACTGCTTTTTAGATTATCGAGCCAATTGGTGACTAAGTCAATTTGGAATGAATTTGAAAAGGCAGGTCCTTGAAGAGTTTGAATTTTTATTTTTAAAGGATCTTCAATATTAAATACTGTGTGCCGCTGGAAATCTGTACGATATACATCCATAATCAACTCCCATGAGGTATTACCTATCTCGAAATTTTTAAACAAATTAATGCCATAGGTCCAAGCTCGCTCATCATACACATTATCCATAAATTCTGAATCAATAAGGAATTGGCGCCCACTGGCAAATCTTCCAAAGCTCTCTGTAAGGATAAAGGGACTTCGTGCTGAGCGACCTGCAGATAGCTTTACAATCCATTTATTAGGCGTTGTCCAACGCATATTCATTCTAGGTAGAAGGTACAGTCCATAAAGGTTGTGGTGCTCGATTCGCATCCCTGCAATCCAAGCAAACGCTGTATTGAACTCGTAAGTATACTCAGCAAAGCCATAGGGGTTAAACTCCCAACGTTCTTGTTGCAGCGGATTTGCTCCCAAAACGTTCTCTTGTAAAGAGTCTACTAGGAGTCCTCCCCCAAACTTAATGGTATGACTATGCAGGTCCTCTCCGTTGACAGTGGAATTCCAGAAGTGCTCAAGAATTAACTTGCTTTCGCCAAACGTTTCTTGCCCGCTATACTCTCTAGTGCTGTACAGAGCCTGATTATTGTCTCCAAAGAATGCCTCGCGATTATGAAAATAGAATCGGTTTTGAAATCCTATACTCCAATTATCCCATAGTCTACCCATCTTCCAAAAGGCAGCTATTCGCCGACTATCTTGATTATATATATAGTCCGCATTATATACTGAGTCTTGGCGGTAAGCACTACTTAGTCCACCTTCTAACTGGGTTTGGCTGTAATCAAAGCCAAATTGAGATCGCCATTTTTGTTTGTGGAAGTACTTCCACCGATGCATAATATTTATGTGAAATGGGTTTTTTGGTAAGTCTAAGAAACCATCACCATTCATATCCATCTCCCGATTATTTAACATACCGTGCACGGAAGTGAGGGTAGACCATCTTCGGCTGATTTTCTCCGTAGAAAGAATATTACCCTCTAATCGCCCATAAGCTCCGAGATAGACATTGACATGAAGTCGTTCATCACAATCAGGAGGTTTCCAATTATATATAATTTGACCAGCAATAGCTTCACGACCGGTTACAATAGATCCAGAGCCTTTGGATAGGGCAATGCTGTGAAGAAAAGGTCCAGGCACATCAATCATTCCTCCAAGAAGATTTAATCCGCGAATGGAGGATAGTCCTTCGAAACGAATTTCTGCATATTTACCATCAAGGCCGAGCATGTGAAGCTTTTTGCTTCCAGTAATAGCATCGGTGTAGCCAACATCTACCGAATTATTGGTTTCAAAACTCTCTGAAAGATTGCAACAAGCTGCCTTCTTTAAATCACCTTGATTTAAAAGAGTTGTATTTAGTGTTACGCCAAGCTGTCTTGAGTTTCTTCGAGATTGAATCACAGTTGACTCTAAAACTTCAGGATATAAGATGACTTTAGCGTATTCATCGCGGAAAACGTCAAGAGTATCTGACGCATATCCCAACGCGCTAACAACGACTTTTAATTTCTCGTTAGTCCTATTCCATTGTGCTAACCCTAGCGAATCGGATTGAGCAATAGGGTTGCCTGTTACATCTTTTATCTCAGCATAGGGTAGGGCCCTGTAACCCTCTGCTTGTGAGAAAGAATATACGTTTACTCCGAAATTGCTCTGCGCATTTAGAACAAAGCAAAAACAACTAAGCGCAGCAAATAAAAATAGTCTAATGTGCTTAATCATTCTTCAGTTTGGGTTTAGCGGATGAGCGAGACGCTGCCGCTAGCTTGTCTTTGATCTGGGCGTCCAAGTTGTTTAGCAAGAACAACTGTCATATAACTTCCTGCAGGTGCTTGTTTCCCATTATAGGTTCCGTCCCATCCTTCAAGCGAGGCAGCATCTCCAATCTCTTCAAAGACAAGTTCACCCCATCGATTGTAGATGCGCATTTCTATGGTCACAAAGAAAGAAGCATTGATTACTTCGAAGACATCGTTAAGGCCATCGCCATTCGGTGTGAATGCGTCAGGAATAAGAGGATCTACCTCTGGGATAACATTTACTGGAATAAATATAACGGAATCCCCACAAGGTAATACTCCACCTAGAGCGACTTCATAAAGCGTTGAATCCCCTGGGAAAAGGACTACCGAGGCTGTGGAGTCGCCTAACACGTCCCACAGGTAAGAGGTGATATTGTCACCGGATACTGTTACCGTAAGGCTATCGCCATAAAGTACGGTGGTATCTGGCTCATAGAGAATTTCGATGTTTTGTATTGGAAAGGATACTTCAATGAAGATACTTTCTTCACTAGAACAAGGTCCATTAGATCCTGTAATATATAACGTGGTATCTCGATCGGGAACAACCGAAATCATTGCCCCTGATTGGCCTGTACTCCAAACATAGGTTAGTGTGGAATCATCGCTACTTCCTTCAAGAATAGCAGCCTCAGGGAAACACAAAACACGCGGTCCTTCAATATTGATGCTTGGATTTCCAAAGGGCTGATCTACAAAAACACTATCGGTGAGTGTACAATTGCTTGCATCGGTTACAGTAACAATGTAGGTGCCTGAATCCAATCCGAGTGCTGTGGCTTCCGTCTGGTTGTTTGGATCATTCCAACTGTAGGTGTATGGGCTTGAACCTCCGCTGACAAAGATCCCCGCAGCACCATTTTCTCCATCACAATTTGCATTAATAATATTGATACTGTCGATTACTGGTCCTATTTCAGGTATTGTAACACAACGCGTTACTTCACAGTTTGAAGCATCCGATATGGTCAAACAATAGTTTCCTGCTGGCACTCCGGCAAGAATAAGACCACTTTGACCATTGTCCCAAGAATAGGTTAATGGCGGAGCTGCTCCAACGGGAGCTACCGCAGTTGCCGATCCGTTGCTTTGTCCGCAAGATGCAGTATCCGTCAAATTAACTGAAAAATCGAAGTTTTCAGCTACCGAAACTTCTACGGTATCATTATAAATTAACGTAGCTCCACTGCACGAAGTATACATGATTTCAGCACGATAAGATGATGTGGTGTCTGGGCAAACATCAAGGCTTGCTGTATTGCCAAGGTTATTTCCTGCCATATCAAACCAGTTAAAGCTGTAAGTCGGGGCTCCATCTGGTGAAAATCGCCAAGCCTCAGGAGTGGATACCGTCCACGGACCTGTATTTCGACCTGGGGCTACAGTGGCATTAATTCCATTACCATCTTGAATACCTATAACGGCATTTCCATTATTCCATAAAACACATGTCGGTTTTTTCTCAACATAAACTTCAATGATTCCTGTTGATTCATACAATACAATTTGGTGGCGACTTTGGGTTGTTGTGCAATCAAATTGACAGATATTATCGAAACTGACTACAAATGTTCTACATGGCGCAATACCATAAATTCCTTGGCGAACATTACCACACACTGAAGGATCAATATCGTGATAGGGACCGCAGATAGATGGAGGATACAAGTTGGGACTTGGGAGAGGATCGGTAAATTGCCACTCACACCAGCCATTTGTTGGAAATAATTGATTTCCTGGATTAAGAATAGGATCTGCATTGTTAGTGTTGAATGATATAATGCCATTACTTCCCACAGTTAATTCGGTATAATTTGTACCATAGAAGCAAAACGGGAAAGGAAGTGTAATTACGTTGCTGAAAATATCATCGACCCCCACACTAATTGCCGTTCCAATGGTATATGGAAAAGGATTGTAAGGAATAGCATTTACTTGATATTGCGAACTCTGCGCTGTTTTAAGAAACTGAGCATTTAATGTTGTACAAGAATCAGCGCAAGTTTGTGAGGCGTCGGGGCCTGCATTTACTCCAGGGCAGGACGCAACAAATTGGGCGTTACTCGTCATGGTAATGCCTAGAAATCCAATAGAAAAAAATCTTAGTAATGTTTTCATAATTCTTTATTTATCGAAGCAATGTCACATTGCCTTCAATCCGGTAATCTTGATTCTGTCGGTATTTTACTACATAAATATACGTTTCAATTGGCATAGCTTCCTTGTTGACCATGCCATTCCAGCCTAAATCCAGGTTATCTGAATAGAAAACAAGCTCTCCCCAGCGATTGTAAATCGATATTTCATATTGTGTTATGGTTGTATTACAATCTTGGTATATGGGTTTAAATACTTCGTTTCTACCATCATAATTTGGTGAAAAGGCACCTGGAAAATAGAGCGTACAGGAATTGTCGCAAAAGATAAAGTCGATAGATATAGTATCAAGTAAAGGACACCCATTCATACTATTTCTAAGTGAATAAATGTAGTCACCTGACTCTTCAAAAAGTTGAAGCTCGTTGGTCGTGTTAGGTCTAATCCATTCTCCAAGCAATCCGGTATAATCTGCAAGATCGATGAAATATTGCTCTCCTTCACAAAGCGATGAATCATAATCAGTGAATTGGATAAATGGACTAGATCGCGCGAATAGATTTACTGTGATAACCGAGTCACATCCGACGTTGTTGGTGAGTGTGATGGAGTAGGTGCCTGGATTGGATGTAGTGCTTCCATCTGGTAAGAGATAGCTTGAATTTGGGCATAGTGAATCGTTCATAATACTAGATGAGAGCTGTAAAATCGTGAGGTTCCGTTGAATAATTGAGTCACATCCAAATACGGATAAAAACGTATCATTAAATATCGTATCAGATAAAAATGTCTGCCCATCTAGGGTTATATCGTAACATGATGAGATGAAGCTTACCTCAAAACTTGGATTAGATACAGTGATAGTTATTGAGACGATTGAATCACATCCTGAGACCGCTGAAAAGGTATCACGAAGGACAGTATCCACAAAAAACCATTGGCCGTTGGCAAATACAGAATCACATCCTTGTTCATTCAGATTTATGAATATGGATGATCCAACAATAAGGTCTGCTGTTACGATTGAATCACAACCATTACTACTCAGAAATGTATCACGAATCGTAGCACTTGAAGTGTAGGTTATGCCATTATAAATTATGGGAAGGCAATCTTGTATGGTAAAGTTGATGGTAATGTCAGATGGAATATTTAGCTCAGCAATAATGATGGAATCGCAGCCGCCTGTGGTTTGAAAGGTATCTCTAAAAATTGTATCTGAAGTATATGTTTGACCATTGTATTCTAGCGAATTACAACCAAATAATGTTGTTATAGAAACTGAAGAATTCGAAAAGGTAAGATTGATTTCGCTAATCGAATCGCATCCATTACTTGCTACTTGCGTATCAATGTATATCCCTGAGGCAAACTCCCAATTGCCATGGATGAGTGCCGAGTCACAGGCACTTTGCATGCTTACTGTGCGAATCTCAAGAGGTTCGTTAAGCGCGATGCTATCTTGGTCACTACATCCATTGTCGTCTGTAAACACAAGAGTATAGGTGTCTGGGCCTAGGTTGCTAATGATGTTGCTAGTGGAAGATTGAGAAAATCCTGTAGATCCCGTCCAGTCGTAGTTTCCTGTGACCAGTGTGGCAGAAATTTGGCCATCATTACTCGCAAAGCATGAAATGGCGCTACCAACGGTCAGGTTTATAGAAGGAGATGAGCTAATAGTATAGTTATAATTTACAATGGAATCACAGCCGTCAACAGTGAGTAAGGTGTCAGTGAATGTTGTGTCATTGTATAGAAATATGGCTTG
>MDTG01135788.1_pt1 | contig 10255 bp, 12 predicted proteins | sample 811421 | NCBI WGS metagenome assembly MDTG01 (sample SAMN05326645, study PRJNA326480) | marine metagenome | isolation source: seawater | place: Pacific Ocean: South East | collected 2011 | reverse complement strand
TCTATAAAATCAATGAAAAAAGTAAACAATATTTAGTAGTTAAAAAAAAAAAATATTATAACGATCAGAAAAAAAAATTAATTAAAATAGTTACTTTAGATAAATATATAAAAGAAAAAAAAATAAAAAAAATTGATCTTGTAAAGATTGATACTCAAGGGCACGAAATTGAGATCTTAAAGGGTTGTTCAAAAAATTTAGATAAAATTAATGTTTTAATTTTTTCGGTCCTTTTTTATGATTTTTATAAAAAGAAAAGAATTACATTTAGAGATTTAGAAAAAGTCATTGGAAACAAATTTATTTTTTGGGATATTTGTCATGTTTATAAAAACCCTAAATATAAAAATACTGATCATGTTGATGTAATGTATGTAAATCAAAAATTTGTTAAAAAGAAAAAACTAGTTCTTTAGTCAATTTATTTGTAATTATTTAAATTTTGTCAGCCTATAAAAATTTTCAATATCCATGTTTGATATAGGCGTGTCATGTTCAATTAATACTTTATTTTTTAGAATATTTTTACTTACCAAAGAATTAGCTCCAATAAAGCAGTTGCTCGAAATATTTACCATATTAACAATTGTGGAATTTAATCCAAGAAAACATTGTTCTCCAATTTTACAGTTTCCACCTATATTTGAACCAGATGTTATCCAGGAGTGACTCTTTATTATTGAATTATGCCCAATAACGGTTCCACTCCAAACAAAGACATTATTTAAAATTTTTACAAAAGGTTGAATTGATTGGTTTTCTAAAATAGCACTATTTTCACCTAAATTAATATCGTATGATAAATTTGATTTTGTGCTTATATATTTTGCAAACTTATAGCCTTTTTTTTTAAATTCATTAAATTTTATTTTTCTGATTAAATTATTTTTTGAATATGAAAGTGCAATAAATATTTCATAATCTTTTTTATTAAAATATTTTTCAATTTTTTTTTTTCCTATTATGGGTTTTTTTAAATGTGATTTTTTTTTTTTTAAATACTCATCGTCAACACAATAGGCAACTATTTCATAATCGCTATCATTTTCAAAATAATGAGTAAATATGTCTGCAACTTGACCATCCCCAAAGATAATTAGTTTTTTCAAATTTCGATACCTCCATCCAGTCTAAAGGTTTTTGAATTTACAAATTTATTATTAATCAAGAACTCTATACTTTGTATCAATTCACTTAATTTTCCAAGTCTTCGAGATGGAGTTTTGCTTATTATTCTATTTAACTGATCGTCAGTCATGTTTTTTTTTGTACTAGGAGTATTAAAAAAACCTGGTGCAATTGTCAGTGATCTAATATTGAAAATAGCTAATTCTTTGGCCATAGTTTTCGACATTGTCTCAATTGCTGATTTAGATGAAGAGTAAGCTACTTGACCTATATTACCTTTTGCTGAAATTGAGCTAAAATTAATTATAAGTCCGTTCGTTTTTTTTTTTATCATTAACGGTATAGCATAAATACATGTTAGAAATGCAGTATCTAGATTAGCACTAAAAACTTTTTTCCATTCCTTAAAAGAATGCATTTTGTAAGTTTTATTTAATCTATTTACTAATAATGAATTATGTATAATTCCAGCATTATTAATTAAAATATCAATTTTATTAAATTTTTTTTCTATTTGCTTAAAGAGTTTTTTTTGAGATTTCTCATTTGATAGATCTGTTTTAAAATAACTTACATTAGAAAATTTTAAATTTTTTTTTTGGAAATCTTTGTCTACACCTATTACTTTGAATTCTTTTTTTTTTTTAAAATGATTAATTAAACCAGTTCCTATACTTCCATTACAACCTGTGATTAATATTACTTTCATTTTTTTATTAATAATTTTTCTATGTCAGAAATCAATTTTATATTATTTATTTGTTTGTTAGTTAATTGCTTACCTAAAACTTTTTCAATAAAAGATACCATTTCCATACGTCTTAGTGAGTCAAGATTTTTGTAAGAGTTAATTTTTGCTTTTGAACTTATAATTTCATGATTTACATCAAATAAAACTGACAATTTTTTATAGAGTTGCTTTTTGTTCATAAGTTTTCAATATTCTATTTCTATCAATTTTACCATTTTTATTTTTTAGCATTTTGTTAATAATAAAAACATTCGAAGGTATCATATAATTTGGTAATTTTCTTCTTAGTTCTGAATTTAAATAATTTCTATCTTTAGATATACTGCCACTTAATACTACAATAATTTTGTTTGTTTCATAAATTTTTTTTGAAAATACAACTGCCTCGTCTACACCTTTAATTGAATTAACAATGAGTTCAATTTCATTTAATTCAATTCTATGACCCATGCTTTTTACTTGATTATCTTTTCTTCCTTTAAAATAAAAATTTTTTTTTGAATCAATTCTAAATAAGTCTCCAGTTTTATATCCATTATAAATTTCTGAATTTTTACTTTTTATAAAAGCAGCTTTTGTTTGGTTTGGATCATTTATATATCCTCTACCAACATTAGGTCCATACAAAACTAATTCTCCAATTTTGTTATTTTTATTTTTCACCTTCTCTTTTTTCAGAATATATTTAAAGCTTTTCCAAAGTTTTCCGACAGTCACATACTCATAATTATCTTTTATTAAATCTTTTTTTTTTATTTTATATGATGAACAAATACATGTTGTTTCTGTTGGGCCGTAAACATTATAAAGCTCTTTATTCTTCAAAATACTAGATAAAACTTTTAATTTTGAAATAGGAAAGCCTTCTCCACCAAAAATTATTTTTTTTGTAGTTTTAAAATATTTTTTTTCAATTAATTTTAAATTGATAAGATAAATCAGAAGAGAAGGAGTTGAAAACCATACAGTACATTTATTTAACAATAATTTTTTTAATAATTTTTTTGGATTTTTTACCTCCAGATCAGAAAATATTGTTAATTTAATACCATTTAAAATTGAACAAAAAACATCAAAAATTGAATTATCAAAATAAATAGGATTTAGATTTGTTATATTGTCTTTTTTATTTAGATTAAATTTTTTTTTAGATAGACGAATAAATCTCATCAAACTTCCTCGACTAATCATGGCGCCTTTAGGAAAACCAGTTGATCCAGATGTAAACATTAAATACGCTATTTGATTATCATTAACTAAGTAATTAAAATTTAAGTTTTTTTTCTTAGATAAATTTTTATTATATAAAAAAATAATATTTTCTTTTTTAATTCTAAAATTTTTGTTTATATTATTGCTACTAAATAAAAATATTTTAGGATTACATCTTTTTATAATCTTATTTAGACGATCTTTTGGCATATCAAAATCTAAAATTGTATATGCACATCCATATTTTAAACACGCAAATATAGATGATATTAAATTAATATTTTTATCTGCTGGAATCGCAATTATATCTTTTTTTTTAACTTTTTTTTCAAATAAAATATTTGATATGTTATTAGAGTAAGTATTAAGTTGATCATAAGTGTAATTTCTATTTCCTATGTTTATTGCAATTTTTTTTTTATTACTTTTAAAGATTTGACTAATATATTTGTCAAACTGATATTCTTTTCCCATAATTTTAATGAATTTAAATATTTACAATTTTTTTCTTAATTTCAGAAATACTCATAAAATTTTTGTTTTTTCCGCTATTATATTGAAAATTTTTTTCTACTTTTTTAATATTTGCAATCTTTTTAAATTTGCTATTTGGATAAATTATGAAATATTTATCCTTTTTATAGGTATTCAAGCTATCACTAACTGTGATTAAATCTTCATGTATTTTTTCACCTTCTCGGATCCCAATATATTTTATTTTTGCATTAGTGTTTATTGCTTTAACTAAATCAGTAACTCTAAAGCTTTTTATAACTGGAACAATGATTTCACCTCCTTTAGTATTTTTAAATGCCCAATCAACCATCCTAATAGATTCATCTAAAGATATCCAAAATCTTGTCATGTCTTTATGAGTAACTGGAAAGTGATCATTTTGATTTAAAGATTTAAAATATGGGATTACTGATCCTCTGCTTCCAGCTACATTACCGTATCTGACAATCGAAAAACTTATATTTTTTTTTCCTTTAATATTGTTTGCTGCAACAAACAATTTATCTGAGCATAACTTTGTAGCCCCGTAAAGATTTATTGGTGAAGCAGCTTTATCTGTCGATAAAGCAATAACTTTTTTAACTCCTGTTTCTAAACAACTATCAATTAGGTTTTGGGCACCATAGATATTTGTTTTAATAAACTCATCTGGATCTTCCTCTGCTTTTGGCACTTGTTTTAAAGCTGCAGCATGTACTACATAGTCAATACTGTTTAGGGCTCTTTTTAAACGATCTTTGTCTCTAATATCTCCAAGATAGTATCGTAAGAAAGAATATTTTTTTTGAGATAAATTTTTCTGCATTTGATCTTGTTTGAATTCATCTCTAGAAAAAATGACCAATCTTTTTATTTTTTTATATTTTTTAATCAAATATTTAACAAAAGATTTTCCAAAAGATCCGGAGCCACCTGTAATTAAGATTGATTTATTATTAAACATTTTTAATTAAGCTATTAATTAACAATTAAATTCTTTAAATTAAGAACTTAATTGTTTAAGTTAGTATGTAAATAAAAAAAAACAATATAAAAAAATTAAATTTATTCTACAGTTTTATTGAGATGAGTGTAAAAAAATATTTTTTAATAGGTAAAAATATATTATACCCTATCAATAGAAGTATTACTGGAAAAGGAACAAAAAAAACTCTTCAAATTATCAAAAAAGAATTCCCTGCTCTTAAAATTAAAAAAATAAAATCAAGAACAAGAGTATTTGACTGGATTGTTCCAGATGAATGGAATGTTAAAAAAGCTTTTATAGAGGACAAATTCGGCAAAAAAATTGTTGATATTAGAAACAATAATTTACATTTAATAAGTTATTCGACATCAGTTAATAAAAAAATTATTAAAAAAGAACTTTTGAAAAATTTATATTCGTTGAAAAATAAACCAAACGCAATTCCATACATAACTTCTTATTATAAGAAAAGATGGGGATTTTGTGTTTCTTATAATCAAAAAAAAAGAATAATTCAAAATTACGATTCCAATGATTATTTTAGAGTTTTTATTGACTCTTCATTTAATTCATCTGGTAACCTTAATTATGGTGAACTAATTATAAAAGGTAAATCAAAAAGAGAGATATTAATTTCAACATATATTTGTCATCCTTCAATGGCTAACAATGAATTAAGTGGACCAATCGTTTCCATGGGATTGATTAATTATTTTAAAAATAGAAAAAATTTGCAAAAAACTTTAAAATTTATATTTATCCCTGAAACAATAGGATCTATATCTTTTATAAGTAAAAACTTTAAAAATTTAAAAAAAAATACCCTAGGTGGTTTTAATCTCTCGTGTATAGGTGATGATAGAATGCACTCGTGTATGTTTTCCAAAATTGGAAATGCACCCTCAGATGAATCAATAATTGAAGCTTATAAAAAATTGAAAATTAAAAAATTTAAGATATTCTCATTTTTAAAAAGGGGATCAGACGAAAGACAATTTAATTCTCCAGGTGTGAACCTAAATATAACTTCGATTTTTAGGTCTAAATATGGTGAATATCCAGAATATCATAATTCACTTGATAACTTTCAAGTTGTAACTTTCAAAGGTATTTTAGGAGGTTTTAAAGTAGCTAGAAAAGCTATAGAAATTTTATTAAAGAAAATAATTCCAGAAAATAAAATACTTTGTGAACCAAATATGGGGAAGAGAGGTTTATATCCTACTCTATCAACTACAAAAACGAAACAAAACACCCATAAACTAATGGACTTTTTGCAATATGCTGATGGACAATCAAGTTTAGAAAAAATTACAAAAATTATAAATTTAGATATAAAACACACAAAAAAAATTTATCTTAAATTAAAGAAAAAAAATTTGATAGAATAATAAATTAATTATCTTAATTAAAAATGAATTTTAAATCTTAGAATAATATGAAATTAAAAATTATAAACAAAGTTTTTACGCCAACAGGAACATCTAATCTTTTAATAGAAGCTAGTATTAAAATAATAAAACAAAAAAAAGGAATACTAGATCTTGGATGTGGTTGTGGAATTGTAGGCATTTCAATATCCAAGAAATTAAAAACCAAAAATAAAATTTATTTTTCTGATATATCTAAGCAGGCGTGTAGAAATACATTGATAAATTGTAAAAATAATAAAATAAAATTTGAAATTAAAGAAGGCTCGCTATTAGACCCCTGGGAAAATTATAAATTTAATTATATTGTTTCTGATGTAGCTGCAATTGCGAAAGATATATCTAAAATTTCGCCATGGTATAAAAATTGTGAAAACAATTCTGGATACGATGGCACAGATCACATAATAAATATTATCAATAATTCAAAAAAATATTTGAATAAAAATGGAAAACTGATATTTCCAATTATTTCATTGTCGAATGAAAAAAAAATTCTTAAAAACCTTAAGCGAAACTTCAATAATATTAAAGTTATAAAAAGTCAAAGATGGCCTATGCCCGTTTCTGTTTCCAAAAAAAAATCATTATTAAATAAACTACAAAAAAAGAAAATAATTTCATTTGACTCTAAATATGGTTTACTTACTTATAAAACAAACATATATTGTGCAGGTTAAATGAATTCGAATAAAAAAAATCTTGAAAAAAAAATTTTGAACAAATTATCAAAAATTTTGTCCTTAAAATCCAAAGATTTAATAGAAATTGATGATTTAAAAAAAGTTGAAAATTGGGACTCTCTTAAGCATTTAGAAATTATTACTGCTTTAGATGAACTATTAAATAAAAAATTAAAAAAGGTAAAAAATCCTAATCAATTGACAAGTGTTAAAAAAATTATTTCCTTAATTTAAATAAAATGAGCCTTGAAATAATATCTATAAAATCCCATTTACCGAAGACATATGAAACTCTAAAAAATTTAAAAAGAAAAAATTTAGGTTGGGATATTGATAAAATTTATTCTTCAACAGGTATCAATAAAAGATATTACTCCTCAAAAAAAGAGGATGTTATAAGCCTTTCGATAAAATCGGCAAATAAAGTATTAAATAAAAATAATAGAAGTAAAATTGGATTCTTGTTAGTTGTTACTCAAACCTCTCCATATAAACTACCTAGCACAGCATGTATAATTCAAAATAAACTTAATTTGCCAAATAATATTTTTGCTACAGATATCAATATGGGATGCTCTGGTTTCATTTATGCTCTTAAACTGGCTGAAAAACTTTTGGATAAAAGTGACAAAAATTTAGGACTTATTATTTGTTGTGATACATATACTAAATATATAAAAAAAAATAATAAAAGTTGCCGGCCTATTTTTTCAGATGCATCATCAACAACATTATTAAAAAAGAATAAATCAAATACGATTGGACCTTTCGATTTTGGTGTTGATGGAAGTGGTTACTCAGATCTTTTTCTAAAAAATTCATCAAGTGATATTTTTATGAATGGACCTAAAATTGCTATTTTTACACTAAATAAGATTCCTGAATTTATAAATAATTTTATTATAAAAAATAAAATTGTAAAAAAAGAAATTAAATTAATTGCATTACACCAAGCTAGCAAGTACGTTTGTAAAAAGATTGAAAAAAAACTTAATCTAGATGAAAGAATTTTCTATAACAATTTTGAAAAAATAGGAAATACTGTATCTGCATCGATACCAATACTTTTGGAAAGTGCCTTTAAAGAAAAAAAGATAAAAAAAGATGACTCAATTATTGCTTGTGGTTTTGGTGTTGGTTTATCATGGGGAATTACAAAAATTAAATGGACACAAAAAAAACAATAATAATATTAGGTTCTAGCAGTGGCATAGGATCTAGAATTATTCAATATTTACCGAAAAATTACGAAATTATCCTTGTTTATGGAAGTAAAAAACCAGATAACTTTAATAAACACAAAATGATTAAGCTTAATTTTAATAAAATATCAAACTTAGAAAAAGGATTAAAAAGAATTAAGATAAAAAATCAAAAAATTATAATATTAAATCTCGCTTCAAGGAAAATAGATAAATTATCTAATAATATTTCTATCAAAGATCTTAAGGAAACTTTTAACATAAATACCTTTGCTTTTTTAAAAATTATTCAATATTTTCTTCCGACGATGATGAAAAACAAATGGGGGAGAGTTATTAACTTTTCATCTACTGGAGGTGCAGAAGGTGAGATTGGTACTTTGTTGTATACCTCAAGTAAAAATGCATCTCATAGTATGGTCAAAGTAATGTCTAAAGAATTTGCACAATTTGATATAACCTTTAATACTATAAATCTTGGAAATTTTAATACTGGCCTTTATAAAAAATTAGATCTGAGAAAAAGAAATAAAATTATAGAAAAGATTCCTTCAAAAAAAACGGGTGATTTTAAAGATATATATAATGCCATTAATTTTTTAATTCAAACTCCATACGCAACTGGTTCTGTAGTAAATGTTGATGGTGGATATACTGCAAAATGATTACTGAAAGAGATTTTTTAAACTCATTTGATGAAATAATTGAAAGCAAAGACAAAATTATAGTTATCTACTCTGGTATATGGAGTTTTATTAATAAAATAAAATTTAAAATCAAAAAAGATAGTGAGATACCAAAAAAAATATTAGAATTAATCGAACAAAAAATAGGAAAAGAAAGAACTCTTCTTTTACCCTCGTTTTCTGGTAAAGAATTTCAAAAAAAAAAATTATTTGATCTGAACAAATCTTTAGACAAAGAGAATGGAATATTGTCTAAAATGGCTTTAAATAGAAATTATCTAAGAACACGTCAACCAATTCATAGTTATTTAGCTTTTGGAAATATTAATGAAATTAAAAAACTCAAACTAGATTCATCTTGGGGAAAAAATAGCATATTAGAATTTTTATCGAAAAAAAATGCGAGAATTTGTAATTTAGGTTTACCATGGAATAAAGGATGCGCATACCTCCATAGATTTGAGGAAATTTATAGCGTACCATGGAGATATCATAAAAAAATTGAAGGTAAAATTATAGAAAATAATAGAATAATTGGTCATTGTTATGAAAAAAAGTTTTGTTCCTCAAAAAAAAGTGCTTTAAAATATGATTTTAGCTCTTTTATAAAAATAATTAAAAAATCAAAATCATTTAGAAAATCGAAAAATAGTGAATTAATTTTTGAGTCAATTAAAACCAGTTGTTTAGATAAAATTGGTAAATCTTTTTTTAAAAAAAATCCATGGATTATTATAAAAAACAAGCAAAAAACAAAAGATTGGATAAGATTTGACAAAAAAAAGGAGTTGTCTAACTTAGAAGAATAAGATGAATAAAATTATAAGTAGAATAAATAAAACTGGTCTTCATTATTTTCCAAAGTTAATTTCAAAAAGAGAAGTTGAAAATATAAAAAAAAAACTTAAAAAAATCTATAATTTAAGAGTATCGAAAAAAAAGTTTGTTGGTGGCGCAGACAATCAGATATTGTGGAATTATTTCTATGAGGATAAATCTCTATTAAAACTTATTGAAATACCAAAAATAGATAAACTTTTAAAAGAACTTCTAGATGAAGATTATGTTTTACAATCTTCGGTTGCTCAAAACAGACTTTTTGTTAGCGATAAAAAAAAATATCAGGTAGGATCAACCTGGCACACAGATAGTCGATATCTAGGCGGTAAAAGACTAGATAAAAACTTCAGTTATTTAGTAATTATAGCTCTTGATGACTTCACTATTAACAATGGTGCCACATACTATGTGGCAGGTTCATTAAATCTCAAAAATAAACCGAAAAGAGACCTTAAAAATTATAATTTTAAATCTAAAAACTTAAAAGTTAAAAGGCTTATAATGAAAGCTGGAACAGTTTGTGTAATGAATACCGGAATATGGCACAAAGCTGGTGAATCTTCAAAGAGTTCAAGATGGTCAATATTTAGTATCTACAGCGGTTGGTTTGTAAAGCCATATTTTAAATACGACTATTTTTATAATCTTAGGATTAAAAAAAGTTTAAAAAAGCTTCTACATTTTTATTCCCAACCTCCAAATGTAGATGAAAATAGATCCACTTTAGTTAAATATAAAAACTAATATCTTTATAAAAATTTTTTTCAGTGCATAAATCAAGCCAATTGAGCTATTAGTACTGGTCAGCTGCACGCATTACTGCGCTTCCACATCCAGCCT
>MDTG01379741.1_pt1 | contig 10256 bp, 9 predicted proteins | sample 811421 | NCBI WGS metagenome assembly MDTG01 (sample SAMN05326645, study PRJNA326480) | marine metagenome | isolation source: seawater | place: Pacific Ocean: South East | collected 2011 | reverse complement strand
TTTTAAACATTAAAATAAAATTATGGGATTATTCAATGTTTTCACACAAGAAATTGCAATTGATTTAGGAACTGCAAATACCCTTGTTATTAATAACGATAAAGTTGTGGTTGATGAGCCTTCAATAGTAGCGATGGATAGAACCACAGGAAGAGTAATTGCAATTGGAAGAAAAGCTCAACAAATGCACGGGAAAACCCATGAAAATATTAAAACAATTAGACCTCTTAAAGACGGAGTTATTGCTGATTTTCAAGCTGCCGAACATATGATTAGAGGAATGATTAAAATGATGAAGGGTGGCAGTAGATTTATACAACCATCAATGAGAATGGTGATTTGTATTCCTTCAGGGATCACTGAGGTTGAAAAAAGAGCTGTACAAGATTCGGCTGAACATGCTGGAGGTAAGGAGGTTTACCTAATTCATGAACCCATGGCTGCAGCTATAGGTATCGGAGTTGATGTTGAAGAACCTATGGGTAATATGATAATTGATATTGGCGGGGGTACTTCAGAAATTGCTGTAATTGCTCTTGGAGGTATAGTTTGTGATAAATCGATTAGAGTTGCAGGTGATGATTTTACCAATGATATTGAAGAATATATGAGAAGACAACATAACATCTTGATTGGGGAAAGAACGGCTGAGCAAATTAAAATTGAGGTTGGTGCAGCAATTGATGTTCTCGAAGCACCCCCAGAAGATTATGCTGTTAGAGGAAGAGACTTAATGACTGGAATTCCCAAAGAGATTTATGTAACTTATAAAGAAATTTCACATGCCTTAGATAAATCAATTTCTAAGATAGAAGAAGCTATTTTAAGTGCATTAGAAATGACTCCGCCAGAACTTTCAGCAGATATTTACAAAACCGGAATTTATTTAGCAGGAGGTGGATCAATGTTAAGGGGGTTGGATAAAAGGATTTCTCAAAAAACCAAGCTGCCTGTACATATTGCAGAGGACCCTCTCAGGGCAGTTGCAAGAGGGACAGGTATCGCATTAAAAAATATTGACAAATATCAGTTTTTAATCAAGGCTTAGTAGAAATTACATAATAATGAGAAATATAATTCGACTCATACAGAAGTATAAGAATTTTCTTTTATTTCTAGTGCTCGAAATAATAGTCATTTCTTTACTATTTAGTTGGAGAAACTCTTTTCATAGCAGCAATTATATCAACTCAAGTAATACTATTACATCAGGATTATTTAGTTTAAAGAATGATGTAGTTACATATTTTAATTTAAGAAAGATAAACGAATCACTCCTTGAAGAAAATGTATTTTTAAAAGAAAAGCTACATAATCAATCTATTTCAGTTGGAAAGCGATTTGTAAAGGTAAATGACTCACTTTTTTATAAATCATATTCATTTCAAAAAGCTAAAATTATTAATTCTCAATTTAAATTTTCTCAAAATAACTTGTTGATTAACAAAGGAAGTTTAAATGGTATCTCCACAAAAATGGGATTAATTGGAACTAAAGGGGTAATTGGAATAATTGATAATGTTTCTGCTCATTTTTCTAGCGTTAAGCCTTTGATAAACCCTCAATTTGGTTTAAAGGTTATCCATCAAATGTCAAATACTTGGGGAGATTTTAAATGGGTCCCCTCTGAAAACAACTACAGAACAGCGATAGTGGAAAATTTGCCAATTTATACATCTGTTAATAAAAACGATAATTTTATCACAACTGGTTCCGATGGTATTTTCCCAAGTGGTATTAGAGTAGGAAAGGCTGTAAGAATAAATCAAAATATTGAATTACAAACTTTATCAGTTCTAATAGAACTAGAAGAAGACTATTCTAATTCAAATATTGGTTTTGTTGTAAAAAATTTAAATAATAAAGAAATCAATCACCTAAAATTAAATGACTAATCAATTTAAAAATATTAGTTGGTTTATTGGTCTTTTAATTCTACAGATATTTGTTTTAGATGCTATAAATATTGGTGAATATTCAACCTACTTTACTCCTTTAATATTTTCTTTTTTTATTTTAAAACAACGGCTTGAAACTAGTGTATTAGTTCTTTTAATTTATGCACTTTTAATGGGTTTAACAATTGATGTTTTTAGAAATACTTTAGGATTAAATACTTCAGTTTTACTTTTGTTGGCCTACTGGAGATCTAGATTTTTGTTTTTTATTTCTTCAAAAGATGATTTTGAAACTGGTTTAGAACTTAATATTTTCACATTAGGATTAGGTAGATATATTATGTTTTTTGGACTTTGTATATTTTTCCACCATTTAATTTTCTTCCTTTTGGAACAATTTTCTTTTAATAATTTCTCAATTCTTTTCTTGAGATCTTTAGTGAACACATTTGTCTCTTTATTAATTTTGGGTTTTTTCCAATATTTAATGATTTCAAAAAAATAAATGGATCCATTTCAAAATAGGAGGTGGGTAATCATGCTAATTATTTTATCTATATGTGTAATTTTCATATTTAGATTACTTTATATTCAAGTAATTAACAAAGATTGGGCTCAAAGAGCGGCTCAAATAAGTTCTAAAATTGAAAATATACAACCACCAAGAGGTTTTATTTATGATAGAAATGGAAAATTATTAGTTGGTGCAGAAAAAGTTTATGATGTCTATATTCTGCCTAATGATTTAAAAAAAAGTGATTCTACTAAAATTTGTAACCTTTTTAATATCTCTTTTGAAGAATTTAGAATTATAATTGAGAAGGCTTCTAGTGGATATAATGTTCCTTATAAAGCGTCCTTAATGTTTGAATCATTAACAAAGGAAGAGCATGCTAAAATTTCCCCTTATTTAGGTCAACTCAGCGGTGTTTTCGTCAAGCCTAAAACTGACAGAGGTTACCCAATGGAAACAGCTCCTCATCTATTAGGATATATTAGAAGAATAAGCCAAAAACAATTTCAAAGCGCACTTGATTACGGAGATGAGTTTTATTCAAAGAGTGATTTTATTGGAATTACAGGACTAGAGAAGGTTTATGAAAAACAATTAAGAGGAAAGAGAGGGAATGTGAATTATTTGAAAGATTATGCTGGAAATAAAGTTGAAACAATTGATAAAAAACCTGCAAAGCCGGGAGATGATTTATATACCTCAATTGATATAGAGTTACAAAAGTTGGGCGAAGATTTAATGAAAAATAAAATTGGATCTATTGTTGCTATTGAACCCTCAACTGGAGAAGTACTTTGTATGATTTCAGCACCATCCTACAAACCTTCACTTTTAACAGGAAAGGGTTTTTCAAATGCCTACAAAATTTTAAAGAAAAATGATTCTATTAAGCCTTTAATAAATAGACCAATCTATAACGACAGATATAGACCAGGCTCTATTTTTAAGTTAGTTCAAGCACTAATTGCACTTCAACAAGGAGTGATTAAACCAAATACTTCATTTGTTTGTGATAAAAGGATAATTGGTTGTCATGATCACGAACAACCTGACAACATTTTCAAAGCAATAAAACATAGTTGTAATCCTTATTTTTTTCAAGTTTACAAGAGAATGATTTTATCTAATCATTTTGATAATTATTTTGAAGAAAGTAGAAAAGGACTTCAAGTATGGGAGAAAAATGTAAAAACCTTTGGTTTCGGTTCTCCTTTAGGAACCGACATCCCAGAAGAAAAAAGTGGCTTTATACCAAACGTTAAGTTTTATGATAAATGGTATGGTGAAAAAAGATGGGCATTTAGTACAATTTATTCAAATAGTATTGGCGAAGGAGAAATTGGAGTTTCTCCAATTCAAATGGCTAATCTAGCAGCAATAATTGCAAATAGAGGTTATTATTATATTCCACATTTTGTAAAGAAAATAGGTGAAAATCAAATCTCTGAGAAATATACTACTAAACATTTCACTTGTGTAAGTAAAGCTAATTATGATCCAGTTATTTTAGCAATGAATTCAGTGGTTAACGAAGGTACTGGAAGAAGTGCAAAAATAGATAGTATTGAAGTTTGCGGAAAAACTGGAACAGTTGAAAATAAAAATTTTAATGATCATTCAGTTTTTATCGCTTTTGCTCCCATGGAAAAGCCTAAGATAGCAATTGCAGTCTATGTTGAATATGGAACATGGGGGAGTAAGTGGGCGGCTCCAATTTCAAGTGTATTGATGGAATACTATTTAAAAAGAAAAAACTCTCAAAAAAGTCAAATAAAAATTGATTTAATAAAAGAAGCTGTTATTTTAAACCCATTAAGTGATTTTACCAATTGATTTACAGAAATTTATCTATATGGAGGAATATTGACAAGTACTTATTAATGCTTTATGTATTGTTATTAATTTCAGGTTACTTAACCATTTATTCGAGTAGTTTTAAAGGTATTGATGTTCAAGAATATTATTGGTCTTCTAGTTACGGTAAACAAATGATTTGGATAATAATTTCTATTGTTATAGGACTTCTTGTTTTGTTAATTGAGGGTAGTTTTATTCAGAATATATCTTACATAACATATATTTTTACAGGATTATTATTAGTAGTTGTGCTATTTATGCATCCTGTAAAAGGAGTAAGTTCATGGTTTCAATTTGGTGGATTTTCAATCCAACCATCAGAATTTGCTAAATTAGCTACTAGCCTAGCATTTGCTAAATTTCTAAGCAATGTTAATGCACGTTTTCAAGATTTTAAAACGCGTATAAAAGCGGGTTTGATTGTATTTTTCCCTTCAATTTTAATCATACTCCAACCGGACCCAGGAACCATGTTAGTTTTTGTTGGATTTGTTTTTGTTTTGTATAGGGAAGGTTTGTCAGGTAACTTTCTTTTAATTGGACTTTTTGCTGTTTTAATTGCAACTGTAGGGATTTTTTTAAAAGCCTCTGATTCGAATATTTCTATTTATGATTGGATAATTTCTGGAAACCTTTTCTTTGGATTTATTTTAATGCTAAGCTTCATATTTTCTTTTTTAATTATTAGATATTTTGTTTTACCAAGATTTAGAAAACAAAAGTATTATCAACTAATTATAGTTGCATTTATAGGCATATCAATTTCTTTAAGTGTAAATTATGTTTACGATAATTTGTTTAAAGATAGACACCGTAATAGATTCCAAATAATGTTTGGTATTAAAGAAGACAGAAGGGGAGTAGGGTATAATATTTATCAAGCACTTTCTGCAATTGGTTCAGGAGAAGGTTTTGGCAAAGGGTACCTTAATGGCACCTTAAGTAATGATAAATATAAACATGTACCGGAACAAAATACAGATTTTATTTTTTGTGTATTAGCGGAAGAATGGGGATTTGTTGGAAGTTTTATTTTCATATTCCTTTATTTATCTACGATGATAAGAATGATAATGATTTCAGAAAGGCAAAGAAGTAAGTTTACCAGGATATACGGATACTGTATCACAAGTATTTTGTTTTTTCATTTTATGATTAACTTAGGTATGGTAATTGGGCTTGCTCCCGTAATAGGGATTCCACTTCCTTTTTTTAGTAAAGGGGGTTCCGCAATATTATCTTTTAGTATAATGTTTTTTATTTTATTAAGATTAGATGCAGAAAGAAAAGTTGTATTGAGGTAAATTATTAAATGACTGTCTTTTCAAAGTAAAATTCAAGAGAGATAAACTTTATTATAATAATTTCACTTTTCCGTCTTTTTATTATTTTTTTAATAACCAGCTTGAAGATTGAATTTTATCTCCTAATCCATCAATTAATATAATATTAAGTTCACTACAAATTGGTCTTTCTGGAATTGTCTCATTATTTTGATCACCTCCATTCGCAAAAAAAAGTTCATAATCATCGCTAAAATCTTCATAAATTTTACGAATTGTCTCGCAAACTGTTCTATCTTTATCGATAGCTAAGATAACTTTATCAACTATCTTAAAATTGCTTATAATAAGCATTCTTTCCTCTTCATCTTGAAATTCTTTACTTCCTTTTAATTTACGCTGAAGATCAGAATTTACAATTACGAAAAGTTCATTGGCTTGTGATTTAGCATTATGAAAATATTCTAGGTGACCTTTATGAACTGGATTAAAGTATCCACTTACAATTACTGCTTTTTTTTTCATTATGAACTTTTTAATTCGTATTCAACGTTTCTAAGAGAGCTCCACTCAGGGCAATCACATTTCCTTTTCTTTAAAATTTTACAACTAGTGATAGCAAAAAACAATATTAAAAGAAAGATAAAAAGTGTTTTTAAATAATTCATTTATTAACTACTTGTCCAAAATTAACGATTCTCTTATGTATTAACAATTATTATTCTTTATTTTGGTTATTGAATTATGCTTAGAAGTTTTGGTAAATATATTTTAATGCTTTATTACATTTTCTTAAAACCTGAGAAATTTAGTGTTTATTGGCAGAGATTTATTGATGAAATAATTCAACTTGGAGTAAAGTCTTTGTTCATTGTTAGCATTATGTCTGCTTTTATGGGGGCTGTATTAGTTATTCAAACAGCGACGGCTATTGAGTCTGGATGGATACCTGACTATACTGTTGGTTTCATCGTCAAACAGTCAATGCTACTAGAGTTTTGCCCAACTATTATTTCATTAATTTTAGCAGGAAAAGTTGGATCAAACATAGCTTCAGAATTAGGGACTATGAGAGTAACGGAACAAATTGATGCTTTAGAAGTTATGGGTGTTAATTCAATTGGTTATTTGGTTGGTCCGAAAATATTAGCATCTTTATTTATATTCCCAATTGTTATTATTTACAGCATGTTCTTTGGCTTTTTTGGTGGTGGATTAGTTTGCTATTTTACAGATATTATCCCTGTGAAACAGTATTTTTTAGGTATTCGATCATTTTCTGAGGATAATTTTGCTCACATTAGGTACGCATTAATTAAAACAACTGTGTTTGCATTTTTAATAACAAGTATATCAAGTTATTTTGGTTATTACCTCAAAGGAGGTGCCCTTGAAGTGGGAAAATCTAGTACAAATGCAGTTGTATATAGTAGTATTTTTATTCTTTTTGCCAATTATATTTTAACTCAATTGATTTTAATATGATTACAGTTAAGAATATTTCAAAATCCTTTGCAGGTGAAGTTGTCTTACATGATATATCATTCGAATTTCAAACTGGTAAAACAAATCTAATCATAGGAAAAAGTGGTTCTGGAAAATCTGTACTAACTAAATGCATTGTAGGTCTTTTTGAACCAGATAAAGGTGATATTTTTTTTGGTGACAGACAATTTTCTGCTTTAAAACCTAAAGAGAAAAAGCAAGTAAGAAAAGAGATTGGGATGTTATTTCAAGCAAGTGCATTGTTTGATTCTCTTAATGTTAAGGACAATGTTGCGTTTCCTTTAAGGATGTTTACAAAAATGTCATCGAGTGACATTGATGATAGAGTAAACTTTTGTTTAAATAGAGTTAATATTTTAAATAAGAATAATTTGTTTCCCTCTGAACTAAGTGGAGGTATGCAGAAGCGTGTTGCTATTGCAAGAGCTATTTCAATGCAGCCAAAATATTTATTTTGTGATGAACCAAATTCCGGTTTAGATCCAGTAACGTCAATTGTAATAGATGAGCTAATTAAAGAGATTACTGATGAATATAATATGACGACAGTTGTAATTACTCATGATATGAATTCTGTCCTTGAAATCGGAGAAAATATTTTGTTTATTGATGAGGGTTATAATAAGTGGACTGGAAATAAAAATCAAATTCTTGACGTAAAAGTAAAGGAATTACATGATTTTATATACGTGTCAAAATTTCTTCAAAAGATGAAGAAATAAAAAAAGGTCTCAAATTTATTTGAGACCTTCTCCTACTGTTTACTGTAAAATCTATTTATTAATCACCAAGTTAAAGTTTTTAGTGTTTCCGTTATTAATTGTTACACTTACATTATAATGACCATTATTAAGATTTCTTACATTGTAAGATGATCTTGATTGAATGTCATTAATGTTAAAAAGTTTAACAATCTTTCCGGAGATATCATGTATTCTTACTGTTGCTGGTCCATGAACATTAGATAAGTTTAGGTTAAACTCACTATTTGTTGGGTTCGGATAAAGCAATCCTTGAATATTTTTATTTTCAGAAATTCCTAATGGAATATTTTCGAATTCAAGTCCCAAAGAAGGAGCATCAATTCCATTCCATCCAGTATACCAAGTCCCGTCGATGTTTAGTGAAGTAATTGGCTGTTCATAATATGCATAATTACTACTGTAGCTAATCGCATTATCGTATCCAAATGCAAGATCTGGATTTAGCGTTTGAAGACATACTAAATATCTTTGATTTGGAGTAACATGAAAAGGTCCATTTAAGTCAGGGCTATTCCAGAAATCGTCATCAACATCAAATGGAACATATATCATTTTACCGTTTAGGGAGTCATCAGGACAAATGTAATCTTGTTCTCTTACCAGATCTAGTTCGTTGAAAGTAACATCTGCCCAAGGGAGGCTAGTCCATGGATCGTTCCATTCGAAAACTTGAACTTGAACATATTCAGAACCAACGGAGCTATCAGCCTTTTCGATTGCAAAATGTACTCCACTCATAACAGAGTTCTCACCGTAGGGTAAATTTTCCTGAAGTCTAATACATGTTGTATAATCAGTTTCTGCATTTCTTGGAAATGAATTGACTATAAGTTCTCCAGTATTTTCATCGGTTCTTGCTAGTGATAATACATTGCTTGTCACATTAAATGAAGTTGAAATTAAATTATCTGATGGATCTTGGTCAGTTTCATTTTCTATTGAAAGATTATAATCAATGACATACTCACCAATTTCAAAATTAGCACCTGAGTAAGTTTGGTAAAGTGTATCTATAGTATTTCCAGTTGTGAGAACACCAAGATTTAGTGAGTCTCCATAAATTTCTCCACTTGGCCCTGTAACGCTTTGTGTTATGATTGGAATGTTATCATCAGATCCAAAATTGGTAACTGTAAGTCCAAGATCGAAAGTATATCCGCTGTTAGCCATTTCAATTGGAATAGAGCCCCATTTTGGGCCATTTGCTACATCTCTAGATGAACCAATGTCATTACTTGTACTATTTTGTTTATTGCCCATAAATATTTCAACAGGACCACTCTCCATTAGCGATAACAAAGTCTGTCCATCTTGAGTTGAAATCATTACTACTGGTATATCAAGTACTAATCCACTATCTCCACCTGCCATACCTACAGGATCTCCAGAGTGGTTAATTATGATGATTCCTACTGCACCATTATTTTCTGCTAGTGCTGCTTTAACACCAAATTGACATGATCCTCTCCATACAACAGCAATTTTTCCTTCAAGAGATGGTTGAGAATATTGTTCGCCCCCTGTTGTCAAACAACCTTCATTTGCCAATGGATGAGGAATTGCGTACGCAGGATTATCGCCAACATGGCTATTATCAACAGCCAATTCTAATGTGTCTTGAACAAAGGTATTTGGAAGATTGAAATCGGGTGTGGACCAATCAGTTCCTGGTTCGGCCCATGTAAAGTTATAGTTAACTCCAGCAATGGAACTTGGAGCAACTCCTTTTACAACTACTTGGGATTTAATTGTAATTGAAGTTATAATTGATAGAAGAAGTATTATTTTTTTCATATGAATGATTTTACAAGTTTTACCAAATATAATTATTTAGGGTGTTATTTTCAACCACTTTGGCTATAAAATAAAAAAAGGGGCATTTAGCCCCTTTTATTTTGATTTGCAATTTTATTATTGAATAATAACTTTCTTAGTAATTGTACCTTCTTTTGATTCAATGTTAACAAGATAAATTCCTTTACCATAGTTATTAAAATCAATTTCAGTGTTTGAATAAGATATTGTAGACAAAATTATTTTTCCAGAAATATCCCTTACTGTAAATACCCTCTCTTGGTTATTTTCAAAATTAAAGAATACAACTCCTGAGGAAGGATTTGGGTACATGGAGAACTTCTCAAATGTTTCAGTTATACCAACCCCGTCAGGGTTACCTAGGTTAAGTCTTATGGCAAATGCATTACCATTGCTGTAAGCTTGGGCACCTGCAATGTAAATCATACTGTAATCCCAGGGTTGACCTACTGTCTCATCATCCAATATTCTTATATCGTATGTATTTCCGTAACTGAGGAGTTCTAGGGCAACATAATATTTTCCGGCACTTATTGGTAAATAGTCAATATCAGGTGTTAATGAATCGGCACTACCAATTACTGGTATTTGAACAAATCCATTGGCAATATCTTCTTCA
>MDTG01354464.1_pt1 | contig 10256 bp, 8 predicted proteins | sample 811421 | NCBI WGS metagenome assembly MDTG01 (sample SAMN05326645, study PRJNA326480) | marine metagenome | isolation source: seawater | place: Pacific Ocean: South East | collected 2011 | reverse complement strand
TTTTATCCCGACATTAGCTTTTCATAAATCAAAAAAAAAAGTTCTAGTTTTTGAAATAAATAAATCAATTATTAAAAATTTAAGGAATAATTTGATTAATAATAAATGTAAATTTAATTTGTATAATAATAACTTAGTTTTAAAAAATTTTAATAAAACTTCTGAATATTATATTGGAAAAAATTTTTTATCTACTTCTCAATATTTGAAGACATGTAAATTAGAAAAAGTAAAAAATCTACATTATAGTCGAATTAAAGATTTCTCTAAATATAATACGTTAATTATAGATGGAGAAGGTGTAGAGGAATATTTTTTGAATAATTTAAATCGAATAAAAAATATAAGATATATTATTTTTGAAATGCATAATAATATTTTTAATCCAAAAAAAATTAAAGATTTGTTTAATAATTTAAAAAAAAATAATTTTGTACAAATAGATAAGTGTTTTAATTCATTTTATTTTAAAAAAGAAAAATAGTTTAATTTTAAATATTTTTTTTAAAATTCAAAAAAATCCAAAATGATATTAGAATAAATATTAATAGTATAAAATCTGAATATATTAGATATCTAGGCTGAACTCGTCCGAAGAGATATACCACAGAATGGTTTGACAATGAAAATAATGATAAAAATATTATTACTAATGAAAAGTTTGATTTGATTTTATAGAATCTCAGAAAAGATGATAATAACATAAAGAAAGGAACAAATATAAACAACCAGGTTGAGTCGTAGAATTTCTTAAAAATTAATTTAATATAATCTTTATAGTTTTTGATTATTAGTGTTTTTGCAATTTCATTTTTAAGAGCAATTACCGTAGTATTTTCTTTGGCTGCTAATTCCTGCAAAGGCAAAATGGCGTTATCTCTGATCTTTGCATAACTCAATCCAAAATGACCTCTACCGTCATAATACTTTACTAGTGCTTTTCTTTTATTTATTTCAAAGAAGATTTTAGAAACGGTCTCTTTTAATTTTTCACTTTTAAAAAACTCTACGTCTTCAGGAGATGAAACGTATATTGAGTCTATGTAAAAAAAATTAAAAACACCTGAGTAACTAGTTAAAATTGTTTCATTTTTTTTATAATTTTTGTTAATCGATTTATTTAAAATTAATAAAGAATTGTGGATAATCAATATAGAAAAAAAAGTTATAGTAAGATGAATAATTTTTTTTTTTGATCTATCTATATAAAAAATTCCTAAAAAGATCATTAAAATTACAGGGTATAAAATAATGAATTGATTTCTTATTAGAAGTAATCCGATAATAAAAATTGCACACCATATAAGATTTTGAATTTTGAAGTCGTATATTAATTTTATTAAAAAACTTACAAATAAAAGTGAAAAAGCATTGCTAAGTGGCTCGGTCAATAAATTATTATAAAATTTAATAGTAGGTAGAAATAAAAAAAAACTAATAAGTAATCTTATAGTTAAGTCTAACTTAAAAATATTTCCAACAGTTTTTGTAAAAAAAATAATTCCAAATGCTAAAGATACAGCTTGTAATATGATAACAGAATTTAATGAGTTAAATATCTTTTCCATCAAATTAATTACCATCGAATATAAAGGAGGATCTTTTAAACTACTTTTTAAGTAACGGTAAGAGTCATCGTAAATAATAGGATCGGATGAATAAAATAATAATAAGACAAACATAGTTAAAATAAAAATTTCAATTATGTAATTTTCTGTTTTCATTATTTTTTCTTTCTAATCGTCATTAAATAATTTCTAATTGATTTAAATTATTAACACAATTAATGTGTTACTCAGAATTAAAATTTTATTTAAGTTTTTTACTTATTGTTTCATAATTTTTAATTTAAATATATAAGTATAAATAAAAGAAATATTAATGATAAATAAAATTTTAATTATAATATGGTTTATTTTGCGTCCTAAATTTTATTTACATTTTTTTTCCATGATTAAAAGAAAATTTTTATTTAATCATGATACAATTATAAATCGAAGAAAAGCAGAAGCGTGGGCAGCTGAAAATACTACCTCATACACCTCCGCTTTTCAAAAACTTGGCCTAAAAGGTGATTTGGTTGGTTTAGATATTAAAACAATTAATGAAGCACAAAAACTTGAGAAAAGTTCTTCATTTAAAATGGGTGGAGCTGGACATATTAATCTACTATATGATTGCACTAAATTATTGAAAGCGAAAAAAGTGATCGAAACAGGTGTTGCCTATGGATGGTCTAGTCTTGCAATACTTAAGGCGTTACATGACATTAATTCTGGAAAATTATATAGTGTAGACATGCCATATCCAAGAATGAATAACGAAGATGATGTCGGTATAGTGGTTCCTAAATATTTGAAAGAGAATTGGTTACTTATTCGAGAACCTGATAAACCTGGTATAATTAAAGCACTTGAAAAAGCTGGAGGAAAAATTGATCTTTGTCATTATGACTCTGATAAATCATGGTGGGGCAGATATTATGCTTACCAAATTCTTTGGGACTCATTAAAGCCGAAAGGACTTTTCATTTCTGATGATATTCAGGATAATTTATATTTTTCTGAATTTGTAAAAAATAAATCATTAAATTTTGTCGTTGTTAAATTTAAAGAAAAATATGTAGGATTAATTCGAAAACCTTAATATGATAATAAAAATTTTTCATAGTTTATATTTTAATCAAAAACCTAATGTTTGATGTACTTGGATTAACTGCTATCAGTTTTATATTTCTTATAAATTTGATTATTGGATTAAGGTGGCCAGAAATTTTTACAATCTTATTTGTAGCTTTTATTATTCGTTTATTTTTTCTGATAATTAATAATCATATTTTTTATCTTCCAGATGGTGATATGGATGGACTAATTTTTGAGCAACGTGGTTGGGAATGGTCACAAGAGGGATTTTTTCAAGTTTTTGATTACTTCAATGGACCTGATACTTATTTTTTAAGCTTTTTAATTGCTATTCCATATTCGTTAATTGGAAGAAGCTTTTTAATGATTCAGTCGTTCTCAATACTTTTTGGTCTTGGTTCAGTTTTTTTAGGTTGGCTGATTGCAAAAAAATTATGGGACAATTCCACAGCAATTAAAGTTGGCTGGATAATAGCCTTGTTTCCCTCTCTAGTTTCATATTCAGTCCTAATAATGAGAGAGGTCTATATTTGTTTCTTTTTATTATTAGCAATATATGGTGTGGTTAATTGGTCAAGATTAAAAGATTACAAATCAATTTTTTTAGTAATATTAGGCTTTATTGGAGCAACTTTTTTTCATGGGGCTTCAATTATAGGCTTAATCGTTTTTTTATTAATTATCACTTTTGAAAGTTTAAAAAAAACATTCAAGTTAATTTTATCAAAGAAAATAAATTTTAAATCTTTTATGGTCATTATTTTATCTTTGATTATTTTGGTGCCATTTACCTCAAGCAAAATAGCCATTCCTTATTTAGATAGTTTTGAAACTGCTACTAATCCTGATAATTTAAAGCTTATTATTAATACAAAAGTAAGAGGTGAAGCCTCTTATCCAGAATGGACAAAAATAGATTCAAATATTGAATTATTTTATAAAATTCCTATTAGGACTGTATATTTCATTTTAAGCCCATTTCCATGGGATGTAAAAAAATTATCACATCTAGTTGGATTATTTGATAGCTTATTATACGCAACCTTACTTTTTTTAATATTTCTCAACTTTAAAGTTATCTGGAGAGATCCTGCTTTAAGGAATATCTTAATTATACTTTTGATATATTTTGTTGTATTTGGAGTGGGTGTTGGTAATTTCGGAACAGGTATAAGACATAGAAGTAAGTTTGTTATTGAATTGATATTACTAGCTGCTCCTTTGATTCCTAAATTTACTTTATTTAATAAAAAAAAAATTAAAGTAACTTAAAAATTTTGGGAATGATAGAATGAAAGTTTTACATATAATTAATGGTTTAGGAGATGGAGGAGCGGAGCATACATTATTCAAGATTTGTAAATATGATAATTTAAATAAACACATAGTTATTTCATTTAAAGAAAGTGGAAAATATTTTGCATTATTAAGAAAACTAGACATAAAAGTTTATTCTCTTAATGCAAACTTTTTTTCTATAAATAAATTTTTTTTTCTTATAAAACTCATACGTTCTTTGAAACCTGACATAGTACAAACTTGGCTTGTACATGCAGATTTTATTGGAGGGATTGCTGCAAGATTAGCTGGTATAAATAATATTCTTTGGAACATAAGATATTCAAATATTGATATAAACAGAGCAAAAATTATTACTAATCTTATATTAAGTATATTAACAAAGCTCTCCTACTTCATACCTAAATCAATTATAATTAATTCAAAAGTTGCTAAAAAAATTTATGAAATAAAGGGTTACGATAAAAAGAAATTAAGATATATCCCAAACGGTTATGATATATCAACTTTTAAAGTTGATAAAAAAGCAAAAATAAAATTTCAAAAAAAAATAAAATATAAAAAAAAAATACCACTAATTGGCTATGTTGCTCGTTACGATTTACTCAAAGATCATCTGAACTTACTCCGTGCTCTTTCATTAATTCGATTAAATGGTTTTAAGTTTTATTGCGTGTTGGTTGGAACAAATATAAATAAAAACAAGATTTTAATAAGGGAAATAAAAAAATTAAAACTAAGCAAACATGTCAAATTGATTGGACCAATGAAAAATATTTCAACTGTAATGACTTTATTAGATATTCATATTCAGAGCAGTAAGTCTGAGGGGTTTCCCAATGTTTTGGCTGAGTCTATGGCACATAAAACCCCATGTATTGCTACTAATGTAGGTGACTCTTCATATATTATAGGAAAAACTGGCTGGTTGGTATCACCTAATAATTCTATTGAGTTAGCAAAAGTGATTGAAATAGCATTTAAAGAAATAGGAACCAAAAATTGGACTAAAAAGTGTAATATGGCAAAAGAAAGAATAAAGAAAAATTTTAATATTAACAATATGATAAAAAATTATAATAAAATATGGATTAAAGTTTACAAAAAAAATGATAGATAGAAATGGTTATAATTAATTTCTAAAATGTAATTTTAAAAAAATTACCCTAAAAACTTATGAAAAAAATAATTGTTACAGGTTCAGCAGGATTTATTGGATTTTCAGTTTGTCTGAAACTTTTATCACGTGGGGAAAACGTTATAGGTATTGATAATCATAATGATTATTATGATCCAAAAATTAAAGAGTCAAGAGTTAGTAAACTTATAAAATACTCAAATTATCAACACTATAAAATTGACATTAGTAATCAAAAAAATTTAGAAGATATTTTTAAAAATCACAATCCCTTTAAAGTAATTAATTTAGCAGCACAGGCTGGTGTGCGCTACTCAATAGAAAATCCATTAGCTTATATAAATAGTAATATTATTGGATTTGCAAATATTTTGGAAAATTGTCGTCATTATAATACTGAACATCTGGTTTATGCTAGCACGTCAAGTGTTTATGGTGCAAATACAAAGATGCCTTTTTCAGAACATGATAGTACAAATCATCCTTTATCTGTTTATGCGGCTTCAAAAAAATCCAATGAGTTAATGGCACACACATACAGTCACCTTTATAAATTACCAACAACTGGATTAAGATTTTTTACAGTTTATGGTCCTTGGGGAAGGCCTGATATGGCATTGTTTAAATTCACAAAGGATATTTTAGACGGAAAATCCATTAATGTGTTTAATAATGGAAATCATAGTAGAGATTTTACATATATAGATGATATAGTAGAAGGTGTAATTAGAGTTCTCGATAATCCACCAATTGGGAATAATAAATGGGATAGTGACCACCCTGACCCAGCTAGTAGCTTAGCCCCATGGAGTATTTACAACATAGGAAATAATAAACCAGTGCAACTTATGGATTATATAGAAGCTTTAGAAAATTGCTTAGGTAAAAAAGCACAAATTAATTTTTTACCACTACAGCCAGGAGATGTCGCGGATACTTATGCTAATGTAGAAAATTTAAAAGCAAAATTTAACTATAAACCGTCAACATCTGTTACTGAAGGTGTCTCTAATTTTATTAAATGGTACAAAGATTATTTTCAAAAATGATTAATAAAAAAGAAAAACTTAAATTAGCAGTCATTGGATTAGGATATGTTGGTTTACCACTTGCATTAGAGTTTGCAAAAAAGAGACCAATAATAGGTTTTGATATTAATAGAAAAAGAGTCAATGAATTAAAGGCTGGTATAGATAGAAATTTAGAATTTAGTAAAAAAGATTTTAAGATTTCAAAACAAATTAAATTTTCCAATAAAAGACAAGATCTTCTATCTGTGAACTGTTTTATTATTACTGTCCCAACCCCTGTAGATAAATTTAAAAAGCCTGATTTAAAACCATTATTGACAGCTTCTAAGATGATTGGTGAAATTATTAAAAAAGATAATTTAATTATTTATGAGTCTACGGTATATCCTGGATGTATTGAAGAAGAATGTGTGCCTGTATTAGAGAAATTTTCACATTTAAAATTTAACAAAGATTTTTTTTGTGGATACAGCCCAGAAAGAATAAATCCTGGAGATAAAGAACATACTGTTTCAAATATAAAAAAAATAACGTCAGGCTCTAATCAAAAAATCGCTAATTTAGTAGATGATTTATATAATGAGATAATAAGTGTAGGCACCCACAAAGCTATAAGTATAAAAGTTGCAGAAGCTGCAAAAGTAATTGAAAATACGCAGCGTGATTTAAATATAGCTTTAATTAATGAGCTATCTATTCTTTTTAACAAACTAAATATTGACACACAAGCAGTATTGGAAGCTGCAGGAAGTAAATGGAATTTTTTACATTTTAAACCAGGTTTAGTAGGTGGTCACTGTATTGGAGTGGATCCATATTATCTTACTTACAAAGCAAAGATGATTGGATACAAACCAAATATAATTTTAGCAGGCAGAGAGATAAATGATAGTATGGGTAGTTATGTAGCTTCAACACTAATTAAAGAGATGAAAAAAAAAAATATAAAGATTAAGAAATCTAAAATTTTAATTATGGGTCTTACATTCAAAGAAAATTGTGCCGATGTGAGAAATTCAGGAGTCAAAAATGTTGTTGAAGAATTAAAAAAGTATAAATGTAATTTAGATCTTTACGATCCCTGGACAGATAAAAAAGAGATAAAAAAATTATATGGTATTATTCCAATTTCATCTTTAAGTAAAAACACGTATGATGGTATTGTAATAGCTGTTGCGCATAAGAAATTTAAAGATTTAGGTAAAAATAAAATCGAAAATCTATGTAAAAAAAACCATATAATCTACGATCTAAAATATCTTTTTCCAAAGGATCAATTTAATTTGAGATTATAAATTTTATTAATTTATTTTAAAAAATAATGAGAATTGTTATTCTAGGCTACACCGGACTAATTGGTAATAGTGTTTTGGAATATTTGACTAATTTTACATCATATAGCTTAATTTGTGTTGGAAGAAGAATTAAAAATAAACCTTACAAAAGTCCAAAGATTAGTTATTTAAGTTGGAATTTTAAATCTTTCAAAAAATCAAAATTGCTATTTTTAAATAAAGCAGATGTTGTAATTAATTGTATTGGTAAAACTGATAATAATTTAAATGATCTCAATAATATCAATGTTAATTTTATTCAAAAATTACTTAAACATATTAGTATTTATAAATTAAAAATAAGATTTTTACATTTAAGTAGTGTTTCAGTTTATGGAGATGGAATAAATTATTTTGGTTTAGATAAAACTATATCGGAAAAAAGTAAAATTAAATTAGATAACCCTTATTCAAAAAGTAAGTTCGAAGGTGATTTATTAATACAAGATTTTATTAAAAAAAAAATTAATAAAAATTTTTCATATACTATTCTTAGAATTTCAAATGTTTTTGGTGGAGCAAAAAAAACAAATTTGGTCAAATTTATTAAATTTTCAATTAAATATGCTTTTTGGATTAAGTGCTCCAATAATATTATGTTCAACTTTGTAAATGTAAAAGATGTTGCTCAAGCAGTAATTTTAGTTATTTCAAAGATGAAAATATCAGAAAATAAAATCTATATTGTTTCGGATGATTGCAGGCAGTTTAAATTTTTTAATAATTATCAAATTTTTTTTAAAAAAAAAATAAGAAATATTCAAATTCCATTTAATTTTATGAAATTTTTTATTAAAATTTTCCCCTTATCAAAAAAGATAAAAAATTTTATATTAATAATTTCAACTAGAATTTCTTATAGCAATAAAAAGATAAAAAAAGAATTGAATTTTAACCCAAGATTTTCTTTTATTAAAAATATTAAATCGATTAATGAATAAAAAGTTTAAAATAGTTTTAATTGCTAATACCTCTAATTTTTTTAATGTATTTATGCTTAATCATATAAAGCAAATAAGTAAAAAATTTGATCTTTATATATGCTGTAATAATGTTAATAACTTAAAAAAAAAAATTCCATCTAATGTCTCGCTAATAAATATTAATTTTAAAAGAGGTTTAAAATTACCTCATGATGCGATCTCATTTTTTAATATTTTATTTTTTTTTTTAAAAAATAGACCTAATCTTTCAATTTCTTTTACACCTAAAATAGGATTTATGGTTGCGCTTGCTTCTTTCATTGTCAGAGTCCCTAGGCGTGTACATTGGTTTACTGGGCAAATCTGGGCAAGAAAAAAAGGTTTATATAAAATTATTTATAAATTTATAGATAAAATAATATATTTTCTATCAAATGAAATATTGGTTGATGGTGTGTCTCAAAGAAATTTTTTGATTAACGAAAATGTTGTTTCTAAAAATAAATCAATAGTATTTCACAAAGGATCTGTCGGGGGAGTTGATACCAAAAAGTTTAAATTTAATAATCAGAAAAGAATAAAATTAAGGGAAAAATACTTGATTTCTAAAAATACTTTTGTTTTCTTGTATTTAGGAAGAATAAATAAAGACAAAGGTATAATTGAGCTTGTAAATGCCTTTAATAAAATTCAAAATAATTCAAATATACTTTTAATTTTTGTTGGTGAAATAGAAGATTCAAAACTTTTTCAGTTATTCCAAAATAATAAAAAAATATTTTATTTCAATTTTACAAATAATCCTGAGGATTGGTTTTCAGTTGCAGATATTTTGTGTCTACCGAGTCACAGAGAGGGATTTGGAACAGTAGTTATTGAAGCTGCCTCCTGTGGTATTCCTGCACTTTGTTCAAATATATATGGTCTTCGTGATGCTGTTATTCATAATAAAACAGGTTTTTTTCATGAAGTGGGTAGTTCAAGTGATATAAAGTCAAAAATGAAACACATAATCAAAAATAAAAAACAAGTTAAAAATTTAGGAAAAATGGCTAAAAAAATTGCTGCGAGAGATTTTGATAAAAATTTGATAACTAACCAATTATTAAAATTTATAAATTCAAATATTAATTTTAAATGAAAATTAAATCTTCCACAAAAAAAAATGTATTAGTTTATGGCGCAGGTGAAGCCGGAAGACAATTAGTTATTTCTTTAAAAAATAATCCAAAATTTAAAGTTATTGGTTTTGTTGATGATAATCTAAAATTACATAAAAAAGTATTACTGGGTAAAAAAATTTATTCTTATAATAATTTGAAAAAATTTGTTTACTCAAAAGATATAAGTTTAGTTTTTCTTGCTATTCCCTCAATTGGTAGAAATAAAAGAAATCAAATTATTAAAAAATTAAATAAGCTAAAATTAATTGTTAAAACATTGCCAAGTATATCTGAGATTATTGATGGAAGAGTTACTGTATCAGATATTAAGGATTTAAATATAGATGATTTATTAAATCGTGAACAAGTTGAACCCGATATTAAATTATTAAATAAAAATATTAATAAAAAAACAGTTCTTGTTACAGGAGCAGGAGGCTCCATTGGTTCAGAATTATGTAGACAGATTATTAAGTTAAACCCAAAAAAATTATTACTTTTAGAATTAAATGAGTTCGCACTTTACAAGGTTAACGAAGAGTTAAAATTTTATAAAAAAAAATTTAAAATTATTCCTTTACTTGTTAACACACAAGATCAGACAAAATTAGAAATAATATTTGAAACTTTTAAAGATGATACAGTTTACCATACGGCAGCGTATAAACATGTGCCATTAGTTGAAGAAAATATTTGTTCAGGTGTAAAAAATAATGTTTTTAGCAC
>MDTG01304184.1_pt1 | contig 10256 bp, 7 predicted proteins | sample 811421 | NCBI WGS metagenome assembly MDTG01 (sample SAMN05326645, study PRJNA326480) | marine metagenome | isolation source: seawater | place: Pacific Ocean: South East | collected 2011 | reverse complement strand
TTTGTCTCAAAAATTTTCCAAATCTTGTGACTCTAGGGTCATTTCTCAGAGTCACATCTCCATTTCCCATATTGGGACTATCTTTTAACATTGTAGCAAACTTTATAATCTTAAAAGTAGCATTTTTAAATCCCACACGATCTTGCAAATAAAAAATTTCTTTTTCGCCAGTCAATCGAAGAACGAATATAACAACTAACAAAATTGGTGATAGCACCATTATTGCAGATAGGGACAAAAAAATATCAATAAACCTTTTACTAAGATCATACATCCTAATCAAAAAACTTTTTTATCGTTGATGAAACAATATCTAATTCTGATTCCGTTATCCCTGTAGAACATGGAATAGATAAACACGTTCTATGAACTAAGCTTGATTGGTCATTTTTTGTAAAGTACTGAAGATCATTAAACATTGGCAACGCAGTCATCGGCATCCAAAATGGTCTACTCTGAATATCCTTACTTAAAAGGTAATCTAATAATTCATCCTTTTGTTCAGTTTGAATCGTAAACAACCACTGATTACATAAAACCCTATCGTCTATTGATTGAAAGCGTATATCACCCACACCACCCAATGATTCATAATAAAAGTCTGCAATTTGTCGCTTCTTGATAACATAGCCATCCAAAACTTCCATCTGAGCCACTCCAATTGCAGCAAGCACATTAACAAGTCTATAATTATATCCAACTTCATCGTGATGGTATGCTAAAGAGTCAGTTTTTGCCGTTGTTGTTAGATGTTTAGCTCTAGCAGCAAGTTCATCATTGTTAGTCAATATTGCCCCACCTCCTCCAGTAGAAATAATTTTATTTCCATTAAAACTTAAGACACCAAACTCACCAAAAGTCCCCGCTGATTTGTTATTGAACTTTGAACCAAGAGCCTCTGCAGCATCTTCAACAACTTTTAATCTAAATTTAGATACAAGTTTCATAAACCGCTCCATATCCATTATGTTACCTTGAAGGTGAACAGGCACAACTGCCTTTATACTTCTTCCATCTTTATTATTGATGAGATTGCCATCATCTAATAACGTCGTTTGTGTTTCTAGGAATTCCTCCAATAGATCGATGTCAATTTGCCAATTTTTAGAATCAATATCAAAAAAAATTGGTTCCGCACCCAGGTATTTAACGGCATTAGCAGTCGCCACAAATGTGATATTTGGCAATAATACGTAGTCATTTGGAACCACCCCTAATAATCTTAATGAGACGTGTAATCCAGCTGTACCCGAGGAGACAGCAACACAATGTTTAACATTATTATAATCTACCAGCTTTTCCTCAAATTGATTAACAAATCCTCCAACAGATGATATCCATCCTGTATCCAAGCATTCCTTGACGTATTCCCATTCTTTGCTGCTAATATTTGGTATGCTTAGTGGTATCATTTGGAAAAATATTAGACTTATTTATCATAAAATGATTCTTTTAGCTCTGAGTTCTGGTTTAAGAATTTTTTATACCAATCCAAAGTCGTTTTTAAACCGTCCTTCCAGTTAGTTCTTGGAGCATAACCTAATTCACTCCTTGCCTTGGATATATCTGGACATCTTCTGGAAACAGATCCTGGATAAGTTTCAGCTCTTTCATATTTTCCCTCAAACCCCATGAGTTCGCCTGAAAATCTAATCAATTCCTCAATAGTTATTTCATGCTCATCCCCGATATGATAGATTGCCCCATTAGCACCCTTCTCCATAGCAAGAATGGTTCCATTAACGGCATCATCAATATAATTAAAAGACCGAGTTTGATCAAAACCATATATTTTAAACGGATTTTCTTTATTATAAAATCGCTGCGCTAGATGCGGAATTACATGCTTGAACCCCATTCGCGGACCATAAACATTATGGTATCTGATAATAGTACAATCAAAGTTAAATTGTGTAGAATAATTCAAAAAACCAGACTCCCCCAGCATCTTTGTAATTGCGTAAGTAAACCTAGGATGACTTATATCTTTAATGGTTAGAGGAATTTCCTCAGGTGTTGGAATATCGTAACCAAAAGCTTCAATGGTTCCAGCATAACACTCACTAGTTGAAGTAAATAAAACTTTTCCCACCTTACTTAGTCTTAGCCATTCCAAAGTATTAAATATTAAAGCGGTGTTAATTCTTATAATCTCATGTGGAATTTTATTAACGTAATCCACCCCTACTACTGATGCTAACATATAAACATAGTCGTATTCATTGTTTAATTTATCGAATGACTTAGGGTTGGTAAAATCACCCTCTATGACATTGACTTGATCACTTTTAATTAGCTTATCTAATTCATCGTCTATCTCACCACCATTACGAAAAAAGTTATCAGCAATTGTTATTTGATTCCCCCCTCTTTCAGAAAGTTTCCTTGCAATATTCAAACCTATGAATCCAGCTCCACCAATTAATAAAATATTACACATTTTTTTTAATTTAAATCCCCTCTTCCAAGGGCACGAACTACATGCTTTGTTGATAGCTTATTAATTGATTCTTCAGACATTATTCCAACTGTATCCAAAATAAACAATTTATCAAAACTCATTAAGCACTCAATTAAACGCTCACCCTGATAAGCGCTATGAGCAGTTGTAATTACAACAATATCTATATGGTTCTTGAGCACGACTGTATAATCGTTTTCGATTTCAAGTTTCATCTCTTCCCAATATCGCACAAAAGGGTCATGCAAATATATTTGTGAACCATTTTTTTTGAGAAATTTATAAAATTTCTCAACAGGTGTATATCTAGTATCTGCTACATTGCTTCTATAGGAAACCCCTAGCAATAATGTATTCTTATTTTGTAAATCATCTTGATTAAGATGTGTTTTAAGATATCCAAAAGCAAACAAAGGCATCATATCATTAATCATAACCCCGACTTCACTCTGCTTTAGCCCCTCAGAGTAGTTGAAAAAATTTTGAGCTGCCCATGATGCTAATAGAGGATCTTTAGTTAAGCAGTAGCCACCGACACCTAATCCTGGATACATCATATTCTGATGAGTTGGTCGCATTTTAATTGCGTCTATAACTTCATATAAATTCACACCCGATCTTTCAGCGAACCTACTCCATTCTACCATGAAAGCAATATTCATAGCGCGATAAGAATTCTCTAAAACCTTGGACATTTCAGATGCATTAGTGCTTTCAAGTTTAGTTAAGGGATATCGATCAGTGCTGATAATGGTTTTTAAAAAAAATTCTGCCTCCTCCTCACTCTTCATATCAACTCCTGAATAGACTCGATAAAAATTTTCAATTGAGTCTATATAGTCTGGACCGGGCATCACTCTTTCATAAGAATGGCCAACTTTAAATTTATCAACCTTCAACCCTCGAGAAGCCAGACTTTCTGAAATTAATGGCTGAACAATATTTTTGGAGGTTCCCGGAGGCACCGTTGTTTCAACCAAAATAAAAACATCCTCTCTGCAATATTTTCCAATTTCTTTTATTGCATTTTTAAAACCAGATAAATCTACATCAAACCCCTCAAGATCTCCACTCTCACCCGACTGCTTCTTAACATCTAAGTTAATATCAACAATTACAACATCAGCTTTGGAGTATGCATATGGATCATAAGTAGCTAGCAGGTTCCCCTTTTTCATTGATGCCTCATAGTACTCATCTATCTTCGGGTCAGAAGCTACCACAGGAAAGTCCCCCTCGTTTATTGATCTTATCTTCCAAAATGTATCTTCGCGTGGTAAATCAACTCCCATAACCGCATAGCTTTCTCTTTGAGAGTTAGCACAAACCAAACACATTACAGCTCCTACAAATCCAAGACCTTGCACAACAACTACAGGGCCATTGTTATTTCTCTGAAGAAAATCATCAATATTCAATCTGTCATCAAGCAATTCTGGTATGGCATATGCCTTTCCATTAATAGGGTTTGTAGAAATATTTTTTAGTTTAGTCATCTAAATTTCACCTTCTAAGGTTAATTGTTATTTAATTGCTTTCCCAAAAAATCAGATAGTTTTTCTCATTTGATTCACATTATGATTTTGGTAAAGCTCGCTGTCTAACAAAAACAGATCAAATCAGTTCCATTTTTAAATACAAAGGGAAATTGCTAAGAATTAAATGTTCGGCATCTCTTAAAGTTATTCTAATAATTACAAATAATAATTTCATGTTATAGAAAAATATCATATATGGCCGTTACTTTATCGCACGGAATTAGACTCTGTTCTATCCATCAATCCTAGATGTAATTCGTATTCATTGAGTAAGGCTTTCCAATATGCTTTTTGTTGATAATTATTGACTATGTATAACCTAGATTTGAGGGAGATCTTTAAGTAAAATTCTTTGTCATGAAAAATTTTTGACATCGCTTTTTTTAACAACTCTGCATCTTTACTAGGCACAATTAATCCGTTATAACCATTAATAATAATTTCATTACAACCATTTATGTCGGTAACTATACTCGGTAGCCCCATAGACCCAGCTTGCATAACAACATTGGGAAATCCTTCTCTATAACTTGGAAACACTAATAGATTGGATATTGCGAAATAAGGTCTTACATCATTTTTATATCCAACTGAAATTATTTCATTATGACTACTAATTAATGATATAGTTTTATCATCCAGTGGATCAAGATCATCCTCAAAAGGTCCAACTAGTAATAATTTTACACTTTTAAATTCTAGATATAATTCATTAAAAGCATCTACTAATTCATTGATTCCTTTATCTGCAACTAATCGACCAACAAAAATAAAAACAAAATCACTTTTTTTGATTCCTAATTTTGATTTCAATGCAGCTTTTTGATCGGATGAGAAGAACTCAGGATCAAAATATGAGGTATCAATTCCATTAGAACTTCCGTTTCCTAATACACTAACTTTATCTTCAGTAGCAAACCTATTTTTTAATATAATATCTCTTAGCCCATACGAATTAGGGTATACTTTTGTGGAAAATTTATATGTCAATTTCTCTACGAAATTGAGAACTGCTCTTTTAATACCTACAGTCTCCATTAGAGGCAAACCCGCAACAGTATGAAGTCGTATTGGTACTCTGGCAAAAAAAGAAGCTAACATGCCAACTATCCCTGCTTTGGGCGTGTGTGTATGAACAATATCTGGCTTCTCTCTGATAATTAAAAAATATAATTTTATCGCGGCCATTAGGTCTTTAATTGGGGATATTTTTCTTGTGAATGGGATAATGAAATGGCTACATTTTTCATTCATGATGGCATCATTCAATCCATTACCATCTGCGCTAATCATGATAACCTCAAAGCCATTTTCACTCATATAAGCCATCTGACCTTTTATTAAGTGTTTAAGTGAAAGTGGAATTGTTGTTATTCGAATAAGCTTTTTTGGCATTTATTTAAATATGTTTTTGTACCATTTTTGAAAACAAAAAAACGCCCATACTTTAAATGTATTATCTTCAACACTACTTAAGTGGCAGTGAACTAATTTATCTATAGAGGAATAATTGAATATGTTTTGTTCTTCTATAAATAATTTATTACAATAACAAATTAGCTCATCTTTCAAAAATGTTCTTAACCAGTCGCCCACAGGAACTCCAAAACCTTTTTTCGATTTCTCAAGAAAATTTCTTGGGAAAAGGTCTTTAAATGATTCTTTAAGAATATATTTTTTTGAAGTCCGATTAATTAAATATTTTTCGGGTAAAGTATTGGTGAAATCCCATAATTCTTTATTTAAAAATGGTGCTCTGCATTCAAGTGAAGATAACATACTTGTTCTGTCAACTTTAACTAACATATCACCCTCCAAACTAATATGTTTATCAATTTTTCTTAGATCTAAAAGAGAATCTGATGCATTTAAACCAACATTATTTTTATAATAATTAAACGCATTTTGTGTGCCGTCTATTAGGATTTCATTGATTTCACTTTCATTAAATCCCAGAGAAATCATGTTCCAATAAAAATTATTATTATAATCAATCGAATCGATAGTCTTTTTAATCTTAAATTTGATCCCTCTGTCATCATCTTTAGTTTTACAAACAAAAGATGATATATTTTTTAAGATTTCATGAAACTTCTCCGGAATTACATCCGTGTAAATCCTATTTATATAATTGATGTAATATTTACTGTAACCTCCAAAAATCTCATCTCCACCATCTCCTGTTAAAGCTACCTTGACATGATTTCGAGTTAACTTAGAGACTAAATAAGTTGGCAAAGCTGAGGAATCCGCAAACGGTTCATCAAAATTATTTAATATTTGATCTAAGTCAGAATACAAACTTTTTTCGTCTACTATAAGCTCATGATGTTTACTATTAATTAATTTCGCAACGACTCTTGATTTTTCTGTTTCGTCAAATTTTTTTTTATCAAACCCAATAGAAAACGTGTTTATTCTATTTTCTTCTTTCTGCGCTAAACAATAACTCACAATTGATGAATCTACCCCTCCAGATAAAAAAGTTCCAATTGGCACATCAGATAAAGATCTTGATTTAACTGACTTAGTAACTAGATCTCGCGTTATTTTTTTTGCATCAGCGAATTTGATATTTGAACTACTTTTAGGATTTGGTTTTGAAATAATTTTTTCAGAAACACTAAATGTGTTGATATCAATTTCTAAATAATGATTTGGGAGTAACTTTTTAACTTTTTTATAAATAGTGTAAGGTGCAGGTATATATGTTAACTGAAAGTATAGAGATAGTGCGGTCTTATCAATTTCTCTTCTGTCCTCAAAAACATTTACTAAAGACTTTAATTCAGAACACCATATTATTTTCTTATCTCTTTTCGTATAATATAATGGTTTCTCACCAAAAAAATCTCTTGCAATAAATATTTTATTCTTGTTTTTATCTAGAATAGAAAAAGCATACATCCCATCAAGTTTACTAAATGACTCATGGCCGTATATTTCATACATTTTTAGAATAACTTCCGTGTCTGATGAAGTGTTGAATTCAACTTCATGGTTTAACTCAAGTTCATTTCTAAGAGTTAGGTAATTATATATTTCACCATTAAAAACTAATACAATTTTTCCGTCATCTGAAATTATGGGCTGTTTACCATAATCTATATCTATTATCGATAAGCGTCGCATTCCTAATGCAACAGTTTTACCCTCAACTGTATCAGTATAGTGACCAGAATCATCAGGACCACGATGAATAACATTATTATTCATCTTAGTAATTTGATCCAAATTTTGTTGATTAAAATTTAATAAATAGCCATTTATTCCACACATAAATTTTCCCAGTACCATTTTACAGCCTCTTTCAAACCTTGCTGTAAATTAAATTGTGGATTGTAACTTAATTTTTCTTTTGCTTTATTTATACTAGCGTGAGAGTGAGGAATATCACCTGGTCTGTTTGGACCATGAACAACCTCAATAGTTGAAATTTTAGGATCAAAATCAGATAAATATTCCTTAATCCACCTGACTAAGTCGTTTAAAGTATAGCGTTCACCATATGCCACATTATAAACTGTATTGATTGCTTTTTTATTGATTGTTTCAAGGCTCACAAAATTTGCATGTATAGCATTATCAATATATGTGAAATCTCTGGAATAATTACCGTCTCCATTGATCACTGGTGATTCCCCTTTCATAAGTTGGCTTACAAATTTCGGTATTACTGCTGCATAAGCCCCATTAGGATCTTGTTTTCTTCCAAAAACATTAAAGTATCTTAGTCCAATAGTCTCGAGACCATAGGTTTTTGAAAAAACATCTGCATATAGTTCGTTTGCATATTTTGTAATTGCATAAGGTGATAGAGGCTTTCCTATAATATCCTCAACTTTTGGCATTGATTGAGAATCACCATAAGTTGAAGAGCTTGCAGCATACACAAATCTTTGGACACCATTATCCCTTGCTGCAACTAACATGTTCAGAAAACCAGTAATGTTAACCTCATTTGAAGTAATCGGGTCATTAATGGATCTTGGGACTGATCCCAGTGCTGCTTGATGTAAAACATAGTCTACATCTTGAGAGGCCTGTAAACAAACTTCAAGTACTCTAATATCTCCCTCAATTAGTTTAAAATTACTATTTCTTATTAATTTTACTAAATTTTCTCTTTTACCAGTCGAAAAATTATCTAAGCAAACTACTTTGTTTCCTTCATCAATTAATGCTTCACATAAATTTGACCCTATAAAACCTGCACCTCCAGTAACTAAAATTTTTTTATTTTTTAATTTCTGAGTCTTAGTATTTTGCTCTTCTTCTGTTTCCACTTAATTATTTTTTAATCGTACTTAAAGCTAAAATTGCATCATTGACTCCTTAATCGTGAACAATGTTACAAGTATACGCAAAACAATGATATATAAATATTAATTGCATCTAAATCTACTTATAACCGCGCCTAATATTCTTTAAGAAAAATGGTTTAAATTATTATTTTTTGGAGGTAATTAAATTTTTTATATTATACAAATGGAACCTTAGAAAATATGAAATTACTCCCAAATACTTAAAGGACCATGGCTGTTTATTGAGATTCCTAAAAAGCATTACACATCTTTTAAGGTTTTTCAAAAAATGACTGGAAATATTATCTTCATGAACTCTGTATTCACATAAAGCCTCCTTTATATAAAACGGATTGGATTTTTTAAATACTTTAATCCATAACTCGTAATCTTCTGAAGCTTTGTAGTCTGGGGATTCATTAAATCTATTTTCTCCTAAAACTTTTTTTGAAATGACGATAGACGAGTGAGCAATCGGATTGGTAAAACAAAGGTAGTAAAATGATATTTTTGAAGATATCCTATTAATTATGAAAGGTAAAATTGAATGCCTATATAATGAGCCAGAATTGTGAGAATGACCTAAGATATTAAAGTTTGAAAAAATCATATCGTATCCATTGGCAATGAATTTCGATTGTTTCATCAACTTGTCTGGTAACCATAGATCGTCATCATCACAAAATGCAATGTGAGGAAAGTTGGAGTTAATTATTCCTACGTTGCGTGCAACTGCAGGGAATCCATAATTTCTATCGAGCTGAATAAAACTAATCCTATCATCATCAATCGCTTCGATTCTCTCTTTTGTATCATCTGTGGATCCATCAGAAACAACGATAATCTCGAACTTTTCATAGGTTTGATTCAGTATTGATTCTATTGTTTCATGCAGAAGAGCTGATCTATTAAAGGTGGCTATTATTATGGAAAACATTTCTTAATTTATTAAAGTAATAAAATTGATTAATTAGTCCGACTAATAGAAAAAAGATAAACAGCAATTCAATTCTTTGCGAACCGTTAATACAGATAAAAACTGCAAAAAAAGAACATATTAGCGCCAGATAATTATGATTACTTTTTGAATTTCTAATCAATCGAAAACCATTTCTAAAAGTGATTATAGTCACATAAAGCAGAACACTTAATGACATCAATCCTCGATCAACAAATGTAGTTATATAGTAAGAGGAATCTGAAGAATCAAGTGTGAAATCTGCAGTCGTTTTGTTATGGTATAGAGCACCTGCACCTCGACCAAAAATTGGTTTTTCAAGGCCAAATTTCAAATCAGTTATATTATTATTTAGTCGAGAATCTGCTGAGGTCTTTTCTAAAGCAGATAAAGGGTTTATATATTTTTCGATATAGTTTTCAATAACGTTGGAATCAATAAATTTTGGTACGCTCATAGTGACAATTGCGATCATTAATACTGAAAAACACAAAACCAAAATTTTATTTTTCTTTTCAAGTAACAAATAGAAAACAGAAACAATTATAAGGGTTAGAATTGCCGCTCTAGAGAAAGTACAAATTATCGCCAACACTCCAACTGCTGAGCTCAGCATTAAATATGTCTTATTTTTATTAGATATTAAAAATAGCCTTAAAAAAAACAACGATGTGAGTGTATATGCAAATGGTAGGGTGCTCGCATGATTTCCCATCGATGCCTTATATCCAGTTCTTATGGTTCCCAATTGGTTATTAAATCTAGAATCAGATGTATAAATTCTGTATTGATCGAAAAAATTATATTGTAATAAAAATTCAAGCAATGCGAAAGTTGAGAGCCCCAGAAAAGCAATATCTATAAGTTTGAATAGAGAAATTATATTTTTCTCATTTCCTCTAATCAGCACATACGTAATAAAAAATCCAGGTATAGCCGTTAAAATAAACCAAATAATATCCGTTGAGGATCTCAAATAATTTTCAGAGTAAATA
>MDTG01262767.1_pt1 | contig 10256 bp, 7 predicted proteins | sample 811421 | NCBI WGS metagenome assembly MDTG01 (sample SAMN05326645, study PRJNA326480) | marine metagenome | isolation source: seawater | place: Pacific Ocean: South East | collected 2011 | reverse complement strand
GGACAGTCCACTCATTCCTATTCCGCCTATTCCAATAAAATGAATAATTTCTGTTTTTGCTAATTCAATTTTCATTAATAATTTCTAATATTTTTTGATTAACATTAATCCATGTATTTTGATAATTTAATTTTTTTAAATTTTCTTTTTTTTTTAATAAATCACTTTTTTTTTCTAAAATATCCTTCAAAACTTCACCAATTTTTTGTTCAAAATTAATTTGATCTATTAACCAACAACAATTTTTTTTTTCATAAAAGCTTGCATTTTCAAATTGATGTCTATCTTTAGATGTTGGCAATGGAACTGCAATAAATGGGGTATTTAAAACAGATAATTCGGCTAAAGTAGAGGCGCCAGCTCTTGTTATACAGAGATCAGCCTCACTCATAAGATCTACCAAATTTTCGTCATAACTAAAAATTTTATTTTCAATATTATTTTTTGAGTATAAATCGGTGAAATATTCACAATTTTTTTTTTTAGTTTGCTGAATTATTTTTACCGGGGTTTTTTTTGAAATTTCTATGATCTCGTCTTTTAAATTGTTATCAAAAACACTCGCACCTTGACTTCCGCCCACTATTAATATTGTAAATTTTTTTTTTATATCACTTTGTAAACTTAACTTATACACATATTCTTTCACAAAAGGATTGATCGTAACTATCTTAAATTTATATTTTGTAGGAAAATTTTTAATTGCATCACTATAACAAAAGATTTTTTTACAAGCATTCAAAAAAAATCTATTAGCTCGACCCAAAACATGATTTGGTTCAATTAGATAAATATTTAATTTTAATAGTTTAGCTGCCAATATAATAGGCAGAGACATATATCCACCTGTGGAAAAAACTTTACATATCTTTCTTTTTTTTAATAATAAATATGATCTAAAAATTAAATATATAATTATAATAATATTTATTGGTAAAAAAAAAATATTATTCAATCTAGGGGTATCAATGATCTCTAATTGATAAATATCCTTATTTAAATATTTTAACCCTCTTCTATCACTCGAAATTATAATATTATTATTTTTGTTTAAATGTTCATAAACAATAGTCGCTGGTATCACATGACCACCGGAACCACCTGTTGAAATTAAAAAATTTTTATTCATGTTAAATAACTTTTCTTTTTGTTAAATTTAAAATAATTCCTGATAAAATAGAGATGCTAATTACTGATGAACCACCATAACTTATAAATGGCAGGGTCATTCCAGTTGTTGGAAATAGTCTAATGTTTACCCCAATATGTATCATAGCTTGTACCAAAATAAGACTTATACATCCTACTAAAACTAATTTTGTCTTTTCTTCATTTTCAAAATTTATTTTTTTGAAAACAGAATAAATAAATATTAGAAACATTAATAATATTAAAATTATGGCAATCACCCCAAACTCCTCTGAGATAACAGAAATTATATAATCTGTATGAGCTTCTGGAACTCTATTTTTTAAAGTTCCCTCACCTATACCCTTGCCAAAATACCCCCCACTTGTAATAGAATCAATTGCTTTTTCAGATTGTGCATTATGTGTACCAGTTTCACTATTAAAAAAAGAAAAAATTCTATTTTTTATATAGGCAAATTTAGGTACAAAAATAATTGTAAAATATAATCCTGCAGATAATACTAAGCATGAAATTATTAAAAAAGTTATACTAATTCCTGATATAAAAATTAAGACTGACCAAGTAAAAAAAACTAATAAAGTTTGGCCTATATCTGGTTGGGCCGCTAAGAGTAAAGCTATTACAAGGGTTATCAAAAAAGATAATAGATATTTAAAATAAATATTACTATATTTTTCATTGCTTAAGATTAAACTTAACAAAATAATCAAAAATGGTTTCACCAATTCTATTGGTTGAAATCTTGGCAAAAAATATAGATCTATCCATCTTTGAGCATTATTAACCTCTACGCCTATAATTGGAACTAAAAATAAAAAAAATAGTGATAAAATGAAAACTAATGGAGAAATTTTAAAAAGCTTTTTTTCATCAATAGAGGATAAAAAAAATATTATAATGATTCCCAAAATCACAAATAATAAATGTTTAAAAAAAAATGTATAATCATTGGTATCTAATTTGTCTGAAACCAATAAAGAAGTTGAAACCAGAGAGAAAAATAAGCCGGTAATAAATAATAATAAAATCAAGAAAAGTATAAATTTATCAATATTCTTCCACCATTTGTAATATAAATCGTAAAAAGATATACTATATTTCATTTAGATATTTTCTAATTAATCTATTAAAATATAAACCTCTTTCTTCAAAATTTTTAAAATTATCAAATGAAGCTGCACTTGGACTAAACAATATTGTTTTATTATTAAATTTATTTTTTTTAACAATTATAAAAATTTGTTTTAATGCAGCTTTTAAGCTACTAAAGTTTTTATATTTTATTTTACCCCTAAGCTTTTGATTAAAAAATTCACTTTTTTTACCATAAATAAAAGCTTGAATATTAGCAAAATATTTTCTATGTAGATCAAATTTATCTCCTTTTTTATAAACACCCCCTAATAACCAATATATATTATTGTTTGCTTTTAAAAGAGCAGTAGATGATGAAAAGCTTGTAGATTTTGAGTCATTAATAATTGTTAAATATCTTTTTTTTAAAATAATTTGTTGGCGATATTTTAATCCATTAAAATTTTGAACAGTTTTTATTAATGAATTCTTTTTAAGATTAAACTTCTTTGATATGGCCATAACAAACGCTAAATTTTCTATATTGGTTTCAGTTAAAAAATATTTCTTATTTACTTTATTTATAAAATTTTTAGCATTTTTTGTATTAACTTTAATTATTTTGCTTTTAAACTTATTCGATTTCAATTCCTTTTTTATTAATAAGTCTTTTTTATTTAAAAATGCATAGTTTCCCTTTTTTTGATTTTTTAATAACTTGAATTTAGCCTTAATATATTTATTTAAAGTTTTATGTCTTTCTAAGTGATCAGGTGATAAATTCAAAATAGCTACATATTTTGATTTAAAAATTTTACTATACTCTAGCTGGTAAGATGATGCCTCAATAATAAATATTGTCTTCTTCTTAATTCTTTTAATTGATAAAATTGGGTTACCAATGTTCCCAACTAGTTTCACATCAATTTTTTGATTAGATAAAACTTCATACATTAGCTGACAGGTTGTAGATTTGCCATTCGTACCAGTTATCGTAATGCAATTATTTTTATTAAATGAGTAAAATATATCTAAATCAGAATGAATTTTATTGTAATTTTTTTTTAAAAATTGAGATAATTTACATTTGTTTATATCGACTCCAGGACTTAAAATAATAAAGTCTAATTTTAGTTTTAAAACTTTATCGTGATTTATTAGTTTTTTTTTTATACTTTTGTCTCTAATATTTTTTCGATAATCGTCATATAAATAAATTTCACTTTTATTTTTTAAAAATTTAAAAGTGGATAGACCGCTTTTGCCTAGACCATAAATTAATATTTTTTTATCAATGAAAATACTCAAATCTAAGCCTTATCTTAATTTTAATGTCGCTAAACCAATCATTGCCAGAATGATGGAAATGATCCAAAATCTAATCACAACAGTGGATTCTGGCCACCCTTTTTTTTCAAAATGATGATGAATTGGAGCCATTTTAAATATTCTTTTGCCAGTCAATTTAAACGAAATTACCTGAACCATTACTGACAGAGCCTCAAGAACAAATAGGCCTCCTGTTATAGCTAAAACAATTTCGTGTTTCGTGACAATCCCCACAGCTCCTAAAGACCCTCCCAATGAAAGAGATCCTGTATCTCCCATGAATATTTTTGCTGGTGGTGCATTGAACCACAAAAATCCCAAACAGGCACCTATTATTGCACCACAAAAAATTGATATCTCACCTGTTCCTTCAATGTACAAGATTTTTAGATACTCAGAAAAAACAATATTGCCAGTAACGTAGCTAATAAAAGCAAAGCAACCAGCTACTAAAATCACCGGAACTGTTGCCAAACCATCTAAACCATCTGTTAAATTTACCGCATTAGAGGATCCAACAATTACAAAAATTGCAAAAGGAATAAAAAACCACCCCAGATTAACAATTAAGTTTTTAAAAAATGGAAAGTAAAGACTTTGAAATTCATCATAATTTATAAAATAGGTCAAAACAAAAAGGCCAACAAAGGCCAAAAGTATTTGCATTAAAATCTTAAACTTAAATGAAATACCCAAAGAGCTACTATTTTTTATCTTTTTAAAATCGTCATAAGCACCTAACAAACCAAAAGAAGAAACGATGTATAAACAGAATAGAATGTAAATATTCTTTAAATCTGCCCAAAGTAAAACTGAAATAATTATACCTATTAAAATAATTACACCTCCCATTGTGGGTGTGCCTATCTTTTTTATAATATGGTCTGATGGTCCATCGTCTCTAATAGGGTTGAAAATTTTTTTATTTGAAAATAATTTAATGAATGGCCCTCCAATAATAAGTGCAATCATTAAAGAGGTAAAGAATGCCAGCCCTGTTCTAAAAGTAATATATTTAAAAACATTTAAAAAAGTAAAAGAATCAACATATTTAAGTAGTAGTTCAAACAGCATTTAAACCTTTTTGTTTTAAGTCATTTGTAATTTTATGAAGTCCCGTAGAGTTTGAACCTTTAATCATTAAATAATCGTTATTATTTAAATTCTTTTTTATCAGTTTAATTATATCAAACTTATTAGTTAAAATCTCAGCCTTTTTGTTTGGTTTTAAATATTTAAAAGTGTCAATTACATGTTTGCCTACAACATAAACTTGATCAATTTTTGTTTTATTTATAATATTACTCATCAATTTATGTTGTTTGAAAGAATGTTTGCCTAATTCAAGCATATCTCCCAGTACAAGATACTTCTTCGAATTTTTTAATCTAATCTTATCGTAATTTTCTAAGGCAATTCTTAAAGATAGTGGATTTGAATTATAACTTTCATCTACCAGAAAAAAACTTTTTTTGCCTAAACTGATTTTAGAAATATCACCTCTACCATTTGGAGCCTTTAAATTTAGGAATATATTTTTTTTTAAATTTTGGACGTTAATATATAAATTCATTGAAGCAAGGGTCGCCAATATATTATAGATATTACTCTTATTTGCATTTTTAGTAAAAAAAGAAACAAATTTATTCCTGATCCTGACACCTAACTCAAAATTATTTTTTACTTTTTTAATTTTTGTTAATTTTACTATTGCTGTTTTTTTGTTAATACTGAAAGAAACTACTTTTAATTTTTTATTAAGTGCAATATTTTTATGATAATTGTAAAATTTATCATCCATATTTAAGATAATTGATCCTCCTTTTTTAATATTATTCATTATCTCAGCTTTTGCATCTGCAATATCTTTAATATTTTTGAAGTTCTTAGAATGAGCATAGCTAATATTTGTTATCACAGCAGCATCTGGTTTGATTACTTTTGATAGCTCATTTATTTCACCTTTTTTGTCCATTCCAACTTCAATAATACCAAACTCATCTTTGGATTTTAGATTTAGAAGACTTAAAGGCACTCCATATTTATTATTAAAAGAATTAGGTGAAAAAGTGGTTTTTGATATTTTTTTTAAAGTAAGGCCAATCATTTCCTTTAAAGTTGTTTTTCCACAACTACCGGTAATAGATATTATTTTTGTATCTAAACTATCTCTATAAACCGAGGAGCATTTGGTTAAAAAATTTAAGGTGTCCTTAACTTTTATTTGTTTTGATAAAGGGTGGTTTTTATTAATTTGATTTACAATCGCCAAACTTGATTTCCTTTTAAAAGCTTCTGAAATAAATTTGTTGCCGTCATTTCTTTTGCCTTTAATTGCAAAAAAAATATCATTTTTTTTTACAGATTTTGAGTTTATTGTAATATTCCTAACCTTTAAATTTTTTAATTTCGATTTCGACACTTCATTTATAATATTGAGTTTAATATCATCTGATAAAAATTTATTTTTGATTTTAATTGATTTCAAGATTTCTTCTTGATCAGAGAAAAAAAGATTTTTTGTCCCATAATCTTGAGTTTTTTCATGGCCTTTACCGGCTACTAATAATAAATCTCCTGAATTAAGTTCATTGATAGCCCTATAAATAGCCTTATTTCTTTTGGTTATTTCAAAAATTTTAGTTTTTTTAATACCTCTTTTAATCTCTTTTCTAATTTTAGAAGGATTTTCATTTCTTGGGTTATCGTCAGTTAAATAAATCTTATTTGAATATTTTTCAGCAATTTTTCCCATCGCAAATCTTTTTTTAAAATCCCTGTCTCCACCACATCCAAAAACTAAACTTATTTTACTACTGGGAAATTGTTCTTTGAGATTTTTTAAAGTTGTTTCTAATGCAATTGGTGTATGGGCATAATCCAAAATTACTCTACTATTATTTTTAATAGATCCAATTTTTTCTAATCGACCTTCAACAGGTTTTATCTTATGCAAAATTTTAATTATATTAATTAATTTAATACCATTTTTTGCTGCGCACACAATTGCCATTAATAAATTCTTTATTTGCAATCTTCCAATTAAGTTTAGTTTAAAGTCATATTTCTTAGCTCTAAATCTTATTGATAAAATTTGTCTCTCATTTTCAAATTTATGTGAGATTAACTGTATGCCTTTATTTTTATCTAAAATTAAATTTAAATTTATTTTCTTTTTTCTTGAAATTTTTTTAATTTTTTGAATTTCTGGAATGTTAGCATCTGTTACTATAGAGCCTGTTTCTTTAATTAATTTTTCAAATAAATATAACTTTGAGTTTAAGTAATCATTCATATTTTTGTGGTAGTCTAAATGATCATGGGATAAGTTGGTGAATACTCCGATATTAAATATTAATCCATCTAGCCTATTCTGGCTTAAGCCGTGACTAGATGCTTCTAAGATAACATTGTCTATCTTTTTTTTTTTAAGATTAACAAGAGTCTTACCTAGCTCTATTGGATCTAATGTTGTATTAGAAATCATTTTATTCTTGTAATTGGTTCTAATCCCGATAGTGCCAATCGATGCAACCTTTTTTGAATTTAAATTTAAGATTTGTAAATAGAAATCTGATACAGATGATTTTCCGTTTGTTCCTGTAACTGCAATTAAATTTTTAGGTATATAATTAAAAATCTTATATGAGACTTCAGATAATAATTTTCTCACATTGGGGCAATGCAAATATATTGCGTCTTCTTTTTTAATTTTTTTTTCAGAAACAATAATTTTTGCACCTTTTTTAATGGCTGTATTAATAAAATCATTTCCATTAAACTTATTACCTTTAATAGCAAAAAAGATATGATCCTTTTTTACTTTTGAACTATCAAAAGAAATTCCTGAAAAAGATGTGTTAAAAAGTTTTTTATCAATATTTGGAATATAGTCTTTGAGCTTCATATTTTAGGGAACCTCACTATATTTTGTGGCTAAAATAGGCCCAATTTTTTCAACAATATGTCCAACAACCTCTACACTATTCCATCCAGCAGTATTTCGTGGACTTCCTTTGAGTTTAAAATTTGAGCCATCTCTATACTCATAAATATAATCTTCATTTATCTTTGGCTCATCTAACATAACTGCTAAAACAAATTTGGGTTTTGATGTTGGAAATACCGATATAAATGTATTTATCTTTTTATTTGAATACCCGCCCTCATAACTTTTATTAGCAGTACCAGTCTTGCCTCCAATTTCGTAACCCTTTACATTTGCTAAGTTTGCTGTTCCTTCCTTTGTATTTACAATTTTTCTTAAGATTGGAAGAATTTTTTTTGAAACATCTTTATCTAAAATTTTTTCTCTCTTAGTAATATTTTTTTTTTTAATCAAGGTAGGATTAATGCTATATCCTCCATTAACTATAATTGAATATGCCTTGGCGGCTTGGATCAGGGTGGTTGTTATTCCATGACCAAAAGAAGCTGTGGCGAGAGAACATTTACCCCAATTGAATTTAATGGGAGTTCCAACTTCCTCAATATCAAAATTGATTCTTTCAATGATACCAAGCTTTGATAAAAATTCCTTAAATTTATCTTCGCCAACTTTTTGTGCAATTCTAACTGACCCTATATTGCCAGATTGTATTAGAATTTGTTCAGCTGTTAATTTTGAAGATATTTTGTCATTATACTCTCTTATTGCAAACCCAGAACAAGATAATGATTTAGGTAAATCCATGAATTCTGTTTCAGGTTCAATTATTTTTTCATTTAAACCAGCAGCAATGGTAAAAGTTTTAAAAATAGATCCAAATTCATAAACCCCTTTGGTTGCTCTATTAATTAAATTTACATCAGAAATTTTTTTTCTTTTATTTGGATTAAAATCAGGCAATGAAACTAAGGAGATAATCTCACCATTATTAACATCCATCAAAATTGATGAACTTCCTTTGGTTTTAAAAATTTTATTAAATCTTAATAATTCGTTTCTTATTAAAAATTGAATATCTTTATCTACTGTTAATTCTACCGGTTGTTGAGTATTTTTTAAATATTTATCTAATGATTTTTCAAGACCTGATATGCCGCTATTGTTGTCATCAATTTGACCTATGATATGACTAAATAAATTTTTTTCAGGATATATCCTTGTTAATTTTTCTTCTGGTTGAATGGATTTATCACCCAAGCGCATTAATTTTTCATAATTTCCATCAGAAATTTTTTTTTCAAAGTAAAAAAAGCTTTTATTATTTAAGTTGGAGTGAATCTTGTCATAATCTTTATTGGGGAATATATATTTTAAATTCAGTAAAAGTTTTTTTTTATCTATAACTTTTTTTGAACTTATACCAATATCAATGGAACTAACTGTTTTTACTATATATCTTCCATTTCTGTCCACAATATCTGCTCTGTATAAATTTTTTGTTAATAAAGGATTATTATTTTTAATTTTAACATTTGCTTTCCTAGATCCTAAGTGAAAAAGATGAATAGAATAGATTATAAAGATTATAAAAAAGATAAAAAAGATAAATGATATTCTATTAAACGATATATCTAAATTTGATTTACTTTTTTGGTATAAAAAATCATTATTCCTTTCATCAATAGATATTCTATTATTATTGCTATTTTTCATTTTCTAATGTTTGATTAAGTTGCTTTAATTGTAAATTATTTGGTTTTACCTTTATTACTTTAATCTCTTGAATTTTTTTTTTTACTAATTTTCCATCAAAATACAGATTATTAAATTCAATTAATCGTTCAGCTGAACTAAGATATTCAAATTCTAATTCTATACTTCCTAATTCTTTTTTCAGCTCAAGTATGTTCTCCTTTTTTGTGAAAATTTCTTCATCTATCCTTTTAGTTGAATTTTTTATTAAAGCAGTCAAAAAAATTAATGAAACAATTAATGAAAAAACTAAGAACTTTTTCATAATTTATTTCCGTAATTTTCTATCTCTATTAAATGTTCAAATTTTTTTTTTAGATCAGTCTCAAAATTATAAAAGTCTTTTTTTTTTATGACATATCTTAGTTTTGCTGATCTAGAAGAAATATTTTCTTTTAATTCTTTTTTTGATGGTGTTATGGGTTTTTTTGATATCATCTTAAATATTGTTTCTGGCTGTTTTAACTCAGGAACATATCTAGAAATACTTTTATTTTCTGAAAGACTTTTAAAAAAATGCTTAACTATTTTATCTTCTAAAGAATGAAAAGTAACAACGGCTAAAACTCCATCCTTCTTTAAAACTTTTGTTGCTGCTATCAATCCATTAATTAATTCACTTATTTCAGTATTAACAAAAATTCTTAAAGCTTGAAAAATTTTAGTCGCATTATGAGTTTTTGAATGCTTTCTTCTTTTTGACAAGTCAATTAATTTAATCAAACATTCTGTATCAATCTCTTTTTTTTTTCTATGTATAATAATATTTTTTGCAATTCTTTTTGCGTCTACTTCCTCTCCAAAATATTTAAAAATTTTTTCCAATTCTTTAATGTCTAATTTATTGACTGCTTCATGTGCTGAAAAATTATTGATTCCCATCTGCATATTAAGATTTCCTTTGCTGTTGAAAGATAAACCTTTTTTGAGATCTTTGATTTGCGTATGAGAATATCCTAAATCAAAAATGATACCTTTAATGTTCTCATTTTTGATTTTAAGATCATCTATTTGGCTAAATTTTTTGTTCTTGAAAGAAAATCTATTACTATATTGGCTT
>MDTG01123495.1_pt1 | contig 10256 bp, 10 predicted proteins | sample 811421 | NCBI WGS metagenome assembly MDTG01 (sample SAMN05326645, study PRJNA326480) | marine metagenome | isolation source: seawater | place: Pacific Ocean: South East | collected 2011 | reverse complement strand
TTTTTTTTAAATATAAAAGTTGTGAGAAAGGATTTTCTTTGTAATCAAATTTGCTTTTTAATTTTCTTAATCCATTCAAACCAAACTCTGTAAGCAAACTTTTTTTTATCCATTCACAATCTTGATCGAATCTTCTTTTTTTCAATCTCTCTTCTTTTTTCAACCAGTTCCACCTATTTTGAACCTCGAGAACTAAATCCTCAAAACCAAGATTTTTGTGAGAGGATGTTTGTATAATACTTATTGGCCAATCATTTTTTCTTTCAAAAAAACTCTTACTTGCCAACAAGTCAGAAAAAGTTAGATTTGACAGACTATCTATATCACTTTTCGTAACTGTTATTATATCAGGAATCTCGAAAACACCTGACTTCATAAATTGAATTGTGTCTCCACCTCCTGGTTGTACGCACAAAATCACAGTATCAACAATATCCTTCACACTAGTTTCCGATTGCCCAACTCCAACTGTTTCGATTATTATATAATCAAATTTCGACCTCATTACTATCATAGATGGGAATGTTAATTCAGAAATACCTCCTAAATAGTCTTTTGCAGCCATTGATCGCACAAAAACATTTGAATCATTTGGATCCAATAAAAACCTAGTTCTATCTCCTAGAAGAGCACCACCCGAGTTATTTGAAGAGGGATCAATTGCAATGACTCCAACCGATTTTTTTTTTTTTCTAAAATTTCTTATTAATTTGTCAATTAATGTTGACTTTCCAACACCAGGTGGACCTGTAACACCAATCACATGAGATTTTGGTGAAGAATGGTAACTATCTAATTTAACACTCATTTGATCAGAATTCTTTTCAATCTCAATTGACTCTAGCATTTTTGATAATTCAATTTTCTTTTTTAAACTTTTCATAATTAATTATCTAAAAGTGAAAAGTTATAGTGAGAATTTAGGTTGTTTCTACATTCCAAAAGAAGATTTTTTCTATTTTTCCTAATTTTTTCATCGGTAACATTTACTTGAACATTGTCTAGAAAATCATTTATGGGTTTTGCAATTCGTGAATAAATTTCAAGATTATCATTATCTTCATTTTTTTTAATCTGCACCCTAAGTTTTTTTATTTCTGAATATAGTTTTTTTTCCTCTTTAACTTGAAAAATAGACTCTACTACAGATGAAATTTTTGCTGAGTTTTCTGTGATAGAATTGAGTCTTTTAAAAGCACTCATAAATAACTTACCCTTATGCGAATTTAAAAAATTACCAAGCTTCTTTACTTTGATAAAGCTTTCAAATGGATTAATTATTTTTTTTATCAGGTTTGCTCTTACCAAAGAGTGATTATATCCTTCTTCGATAAAATAACCTTCAGTTCTTTTATTGAAAAAATCAAAAACAATTGTTAAGTCAGCTCTCCCTTTTATATTTTGTTTTTTGTAAATTAATCCGCACTCTTCCAATAGAATATTTAAATTCAAAGAAATTCTATTCTCAATTAATATTTTAATTATAGATAAAACATTCCTTCTCACTCCAAAGGGATCGCCAGAACCTGATATTTTTTTTTTTGAGGAGAAAAAACCAAAAATACTATCGATTTTTTGAGCTAAAGATAAAATAACTGAAATATTTATTTTTTTATTATTAATTGTATTCTTATATTGAGATGCAAAAGCATCACAGAGCTCACTGTCCAAACCTTCAAGTTTGGCATAATAACTCCCAACTTGACCCTGAAGAGATGGAAATTCTTTTACAATTTCAGTTGTTAGATCAATATTTGAGAAAACTAAATTTTTTAAATAACGCCCAATATTATATGAAATTAATTTTGATATAATTTTACAAAGATCAGAAATTCTTTCTGATCTTTCTTGCAATGTTCCGAGATTATCATAGAAAACTATAGTTGATAACTTTGCAAATCGTTCACTAAAACTTATTTTTTTATCTTCATTTAAAAAAAACTGAGCATCACTAAATCTAGCTTTTAGAACATTTTGATTTCCCGAGATGAGTTTATCCTTTTTTGAAAATTCTTTATTAGATACAAATGCAAAGAAATTACTTAATTCATTATTTTTTTTTCTAAAACTAAAATTATCTTGTTTTTCGGTAATAATTGTTTCAAGGATAAAGTCAGGTATATTGAAAAAAGTTTCATCAAATTTTCCAAAGAAGATATTTGGCCATTCGACTGAGTCTGATACTTTTGTTACCAATGTGTCGCTGAATTTGTAAATTAAATTTTTTTTTTTACAAAAATTATCTAATTGTTTGTAAATACTTTTTTTTCTATCTTCTCCATCTATTTCTACAAATTTTTCTTTTAACTTTTTCTTGTAAGAATCTACATTTGTACATTTAATTTGATTAGTTGAATAATGATAATTTCCGTAAAAGAAATTACTTGTACTAATTCCGGCATAATTAAAGTTGATTGTTTTTTCACCATATATGCAAAAAATATTTTTTATTGGTCTTATCCATTTCTCTGAAAAGCTTGCCCATCGCATAGATTTTTTCCATTTAATATCAGTAAGAATTTTTGGGATATTAATATTTAAAATTTCTTCTATTTTTTTATCAGTCGATTCTTTATGAAAAAAGAAATATTCTTTTCCATTAACAACTTTTTTCTTTAGATATTTTATATCTTTCACATTATTTGACCGCATGAAACCATCTAAAGCAATTTCATTAGCTGAGGTTCTTGGTCCTCTAATCTCAGTTTTTTTGGAAATTTTTTTTTTTAATAATTGTTTTGCTAAAATACAGATCCTTCTAGAGGTAGAATAAACTTCAAGCTCTGAAAAACTAATTTTTTCTTTTAAGAAAAATGATTCAAAAATCTGTCTGAACTGGGATTTCATTAAGCTCTGGCAAGAGGTGGGAATTTCCTCTCCATAAATTTCTAATAAAAAATCATTCATATTTTTTGCTTATCAGTTGACAGCATTTCTGGACTAAAGATCTAATTCTCAAAATGTAAGCCTGTCTCTCTGTTGCAGAAATAAGTCCACGTGAATCAAGTAAATTAAAAGAGTGGCTAGCTTTAATACATAATTCATATGCAGGAAGGGGAAGATTGTTTTCAATCAACTCCTCTGAATTCTTTTCAAAACTTGCAAAAGAATCAAATAAATATTTTTCTGGTGCATATTGAAAATTATAATGGCACATTTGCTCTTCATTTGTTTTAAAAATATCGCCATATTTAGTCCCGGAATCATCCCATATGATATCAAAAATATTATCAACATTTTGAATAAACATTGCTAATCTCTCAAGTCCATAGGTCAATTCTAAACTTACTGGGTCGCAATCAATTGAACCCATTTGCTGGAAATATGTAAATTGACTAATTTCCATTCCATTACACTGAACCTCCCATCCAAGCCCTGCAGCACCAAGTGTAGGACTTTCCCAATCGTCTTCTATAAATTTTATATCATTAAGATCCCAGTCTATTCCTACCTTTTCTAAACTCTTGATATATAATTCTTGGGAATCCTCAGGACTTGGTTTTATTAAAACTTGCATCTGATAATAATGTTGCAATCTATTAGGATTCTTTGCGTAACGGCCATCTGACGGTCTCCTACAAGGTTGAACAAATACAGCCCGCCATGGATCTTTTCCTAATGCTCTAAAAACAGTTTGATGGTGAAAAGTTGCTGCACCCACCTCCATATCCAGCGGCTGAATCAAAACGCAGTTATTCTTTATCCAAAAGTCCTGCAATTTATTAATTATTTTTTGAAATGAAAGCATATAAAAAAATTTAAACGGGAAAAAATGATTTATATAAAAAAAACATTATATTAATTATAACATTACAAATGAAGATAAAATAGATTATTAATTAATTTAAACAATGAAAATTATAAATTTAGATTCTGATTATAAAAAAAATTATTACTCAGATTTTGCGTCATGGTTGCAGGATGATTTAAACTCAGTAAACAAGATTATTTTTGACAGTCTATCCAATAGCTCAAAGCTCATATCAGATTTATCTAGTCATATAATTAGTTCTGGAGGGAAAAGAATTAGACCACTTTTAACCTTAGCTTCTGCAAAATTGTGCGGATACTCCGGCTCAAGACATATAAATTTAGCATCTGTTATAGAATTCATCCATACTGCGACACTTCTCCACGATGATGTTGTTGATAATAGTAAAAAAAGAAGAGGGAAAGATACAGCAAATTATATTTGGGGGAATAAGTCAAGCATTCTTGTAGGAGACTTTTTATTGAGTAAAGCATTCAAACTTTTGACCAAAGACGGTTCTTTAAAATGTATAGAAATAATATCAAAAACATCAGAAAAAATCTCCTTAGGAGAGGTCAAACAACTCATGTCTGTAAAAAATCTAGAAACAAGTGAATCTGATTATCTTGAAATCATTGATTGTAAAACAGCAGAATTGTTTTCAGCAGCTTGTCAAATAAGTTGCGAAATTAGCGAAATTGAGGACAAAAAAAAAAAATCATTAAGAGAGTTTGGGAAATTTCTTGGGATAGCCTTTCAGATTGTAGATGATACTATTGATTATTTTTCTAGCGAAGAAAATTCAGGAAAAGAAATCGGAAATGACTTTAAAGAAGGAAAAATGTCCTTACCTTTAATACTTTCATATAAAAGAAGTGACAGAAGAGAGAGAAAATACCTAGAATATATTTTAAAAAAAGGGAGAATAATAAAAGATGACTTTCTATGGGCTCGACAATTAATGAAAAAATATAATATAGAAGAAGATTGTTTGAGCAAAGCCAAACATTTCTCCATAATGGCAAAAGATAGTTTAGGTACTTTTCAAAATTCTTTTGAAAAAGAAAAGATTCTTAATCTCACAGATTTTTTAATGTCTAGAAAGAGCTAAAATGGAATATTTTTTGCACAGAGTTACTTATTATGAAACCAAAAATTGTAAGTACAGACGAATATCTGAAAATAAAATTTATTGAGTTTTTAACAAAAAACTATTTGCTGATTTCTTTCTTTTTTATAATTTTATTAATTTTTATTTAAAAAAAAAAAAATTTATTAACTTATCCTTGTGGATGAATTAAATAAATTTTCAAAGAGATTTAAAAGATATGCAGATTTAGGGACTTCTGCTGGAACTGTTGCTCTAAATTTTATTGGAACAAAGGTTTTCAATAAAAAACATAAAGAGAATGCTGAAGAATTAACCAAGGTTCTTGGTAATTTGAAAGGTCCCATTATGAAAATTGCTCAATTACTTTCAACAGTTCCAGATTTACTGCCACAAGAATATATATCAGAACTAACTAAACTTCAATCAAGTGCCCCACCCATGGGATGGAATTTCGTTAAAAGACGAATGAGAAGCGAGCTTGGAAGTAATTGGGAAAAAAAATTTATTTTTTTTGAAAAAGAACCTTTTGCTGCAGCATCACTTGGTCAAGTCCATATGGCAAAATTTAAGAACCAAAACATTGTTTGTAAACTACAATATCCAGATATGCTCTCAATTGTGGAAGCTGACCTAAATCAGTTAAAACTAATCTTTTCAATATACAAAAAAATTGATTCCACAATTGATACCTCAGAAATTCAAAAAGAAATTTCCTTAAGAGTACGGGAAGAATTAGATTATAAAAGAGAAAAAAATAATATGGACCTTTTTACCTCAATTTTTTCTAAGTCCAAAAATATTAAAATACCAAAGGCTTATGATGAAATTTGTACTGATAGACTTTTATGTATGAGTTACTTAGAAGGGAAAAAACTTCTAAATTTCAAAAAAAAATCAAACTCAGAAAGGAAAACACTAGCATTGAATATGTTTAATGCATGGTATTATCCTTTTTATAAATTTGGAATTATTCATGGAGATCCTCATTTAGGAAATTATTCAGCAAATGACAATCTAGAAATAAATTTATTAGACTTTGGATGTATAAGAATTTTCGAGCCTTCTTTTGTTAAAGGAGTTATTAATTTGTACTTTGCAATTATGAATAATAATGAAGAGCTTGCTGTCCACGCATATGAAAGCTGGGGGTTTGAAAACATTAATAAACAATTAATTAATATACTAAACATCTGGGCTAAATTTTTGTACTCACCATTACTTGAAGATAAAGTAAGAAAAATGCAAGAAACAAATTCAACAGCATATGGTGCTGAGGCAGCTGCAAAGGTACACAAAGAATTAAAAAAAATCGGGGGAGTTAAGCCACCAAAAGAGTTTGTTTTTATGGATAGAGCTGCAATTGGCCTAGGGTCAGTTTTCCTTCATCTAGATGCAGAATTGAATTGGTACAAAGTTTTTAATGAATTAATAGATAATTTTAAAGAGAAAGAATTATTAAAAAAGCAACAAAATGCACTAAAAAAATCTAAATTGGTAAAATTTCTTTAAATTTTCTTAAGAATTTCTCTGCTAATGATAGCAATCTGTCCAATTCAGACATTGTCTTTGACAAGTCTCTACTTGAATCATTTAACCAAACATTAAAACAATAGGAGTAAATCAAAAATAAAATATTTTTTTTAAAAATATCTAATATTGATTTATCATATCCTCTGGAGACTTCCAGATAAAAATCAAGGGTATTAAAAATATTTTTTGAAATTTGGGTCAGTAATATTGGTTTATCTTTGGTACTTTTAATTATCATCTTTAATGGGTTCTTATAAATCTGCATTTCCTCAAACCTCAACATTATCAACTCAAACAAATTATCTTTGATAGTAGATGAATTAATATCCTGAATTGATAAATTCAATTCAACTCTATGATCTATCATTTTTGAAAATTTTTTTAATAATATTGTTTTGGTTGAAAAAAAAAAGTTTACTTTTTCCAATGGTATTTTTTCATCCTTAGAAAACTTTTGAATATTAAAATCATCCCAACCAAATTTTTCAATTTTTTTGAATGCATTATTAATTAATTTATGTTCAGTTTCTAAAGAATTCATTGATTTTCTGGTTGTTTTTCAAATATATATATATATTCTTGTATAGTTGTAAATATAAAGAAAAAAAAACTGTTATGATCTTGCTTTTATGAATATTTAAAACAATCTCTTGTCCAAAAAAAAATTTTTAAAATTTACCTTAATAATGCTATAAAACTAAATGAATATCCAAGAAATTGAAAATCAAATTAATAAAGTTCCTGACTATCCTAAGCCAGGCATACTTTTTTATGATATCTCGTCGTTAATTATCAATAATCAAGCCTTCTCTGCAACTATAAGTTTGCTTGCAGATTCAGTTAAGAAGTTTGATTTTAATAGTGTTGCAGCTATTGATGCACGGGGTTTTATTTTTGGTTCAGCTTTGGCCCACAAACTTGGCTTGGGACTTGTTATGATAAGGAAAAAGGGTAAATTACCAGGTAATGTAATTACTCAGAGTTATGAGCTTGAATATGGTACCGATACATTAGAGATAAATGTGAATACAAAAAATAAAAAATTCATACTTGTTGACGACCTCTTAGCAACGGGGGGAACTGCTGCTGCTGCAATTGAATTGTTAAAAAAATCAGGAGGTTCTGTCAGTTGTTTTTTAGCTTTAATTGAACTTACATTTTTAAATGGTAAAAAAAAAATTGATGATCCCGTGGAAACTCTAATTCGTTATTAAATCATGACCAGAGCACATAAATTATTTCTTAAATGGCTGCTACAATTCAGTATGATTTTCTTTTTCATTTTCTTTGTTTATGATCAAGGACTAATATTTAAAATTTTATCCTCAGACAAGAGTTATATTACAAGTTTGATTATTATTTCTTTTATAGTTATCACAGGTCACTGCGCATTTTATACATTTTTAATTTCTGATGAACTCAATAAAGCACATATTATCAAAAAAAGTCTTTTGCAGGAAAATGTGAAACTGAAAATAATTGAAGATAATCTTATTTTAACTGCTAAAGGTGAGGTTTCATCAGGAATTGTTTGTGATTATTTTAAAGATTTGATTGGTTTAAAAAAAAATGGAGCTTCTTCACATGTTCAAATTTTAGATACATACATAAAAAAAACAATTGGTTATTATGAGTTTGGGTGGTTTTTCTCTGACATTATGCTTAAGCTTGGATTGATAGGTACAGTAATTGGATTCATTATAATGCTGAGCTCTCTTTCTGATATCACAACCTTTGATGTGACTTTACTGCAAGGTGTTTTAACAACCATGGGAAGCGGAATGGGCGTAGCCTTGTACACGACGCTTTCAGCATTGGTGACTGGAGTTTTAATTGCAGTACAATACTATAATTTAGAAAGTGGTTGTGAAGAGCTTTTTTCTGTTCTTAATCAGATTTCTGAAGTAAGTATAGATAAAAGTATGTGATATGTCCTACTCCGGAAGAAGACTACGTACAGACCCTTTCACAGATTTGCTTTTTAACATTCTCTTATCTTTTACATTGTTAATGTTTTTGGCAATTATATTCATGAATCCTATTCCTAAGTCAGGGGTCATAAATCCAAAAGCTGAATACATAATTACAGTAAGTTGGAAAGATAATAATCCAGATGATATTGATACATATGTTCAAAGCCCTACGGGGGACTTAGTTTGGTTCAGGGGCAAAGAAGCTGGTTTCGTTCATTTAGATAGAGATGATCGAGGATTACTGAATGATACAATCGTTGTTAACGGTGAAAAAGTACAAAACCCTTTGAACCAAGAAGTTGTAACTCTTAGAGCTGTGGTTCCAGGAGAATATATTGTAAATATTCATTATTATGCAACGGTAACAAATCTTCCTGTTGATGTTAATGTTAAAGTTGAGAAAGTTAATCCGCAACTCGAAGTAATATATTATGGAACAATTAATTTAGAAAAAAAAGGTGTAGAAAAAACTGCAACAAGATTTAATATTACACAAGATGGAGTTGTAAATGTCACAGGGAATTTATTTAAAAAATTAGTTCCAGAAAATTAGGAGAGAAAAATGAATGCTGAAATCTTTATTATAATAATTTGTTATGTCCTTATAGGTTTCCTATTAGTCCTGTTTAATTTAAGAACTAATTTTAACTGGTTTATAAAGGCCACAATGATAGTAGTTGTTACTTTTTTTTATCTGCTCACCTATAAATCTTTTTCAAATCTTGTTGGATGGCCATCAAACAATCCTCTGCCTGACAGATTCAGATTAGTTGCTGCACAGATATATGAACCTAACGCTTTAATTAACTCAGAGGGAGCAATATTTCTTTGGGTAACTGATATGGATAACTTAGCAGGTTTAAGTACTCCTCGTTCATATTCAATTCCCTACAATAAAGAAATTCACGAAAGCATATCAAAAGCTCTTGTAAATCTTAAGAATGGTATTCCTCAAATGGGAGAAAATTCCTCCGAAGAAAAAACTGGATTAATCTCAGCTATTATTAAGAAAGAAAAAATATCTAGCACAAGCTCTACGCTAAACTTTTTTGATATGCCTAATCAGCTTCTTCCTGAAAAGTAATGAGACTATTTCTTCTATTTTTTTTATTACTATCTTGTTCTGAAGATTCATCAACATATTATCCATTGGATAAAATTAAATCCTGGTCATACAGTGTTGAGATAATACCTGAGGTAGAAAAAAAAGTTTTGTACAAAAAAACAAATCTATCAATTGGGGAAAAAAAAATAAAAATTTCGGGAAAATCAAAATCTCTCTTTCCTGTAATCAGAGAAGATGGAACCACTTTTTTTTATGATATTACTGATAAAGGAATATACAGAAATGGTGTTAAGTTTTTAAAAGATACAGAGATGAGAATTGAAAAGGAAAAAAGAATTGTTTTACCATATCCTCTTAAAAAAAATAAACAGTGGGAAGTTGAAAGTAAAACATATCTTATTTTGAGAAGATATCCTTATTATGATTATAGAGCTACATCTGATTTTAGACTAAATTATAAAATACTGTCCTTTAGTGAATCAGTTAATACACCACTTGGAAAGTTTCAAGAATGCTTATTAATCAGAGGAGAGGGTCAGGCCAAATTCATTGATAGCGAAATTGGATCAATAAATATAAAAATTATTTCTGAAGAATGGTATTCAAAAAATGTTGGGTTAGTCAAAATGGTTAGAATAGAAGAAACAGACTCAGACTTGTTTGGAACTACAAAGATGGTTCAATTACTTGAGAATATTCAAAAATAAATAAGTTATAATATGAAAATAATTCCAGCTGTTACCTTTTTATTTTTTTCATTAATTTTATTATACCTAGGAAAATTTCTACTTTTACCCCTATTTATAGCTGTATTTCTATATATTA
>MDTG01200937.1_pt1 | contig 10257 bp, 5 predicted proteins | sample 811421 | NCBI WGS metagenome assembly MDTG01 (sample SAMN05326645, study PRJNA326480) | marine metagenome | isolation source: seawater | place: Pacific Ocean: South East | collected 2011 | reverse complement strand
TGGTGACCTGCTTGCTGTCCGGTATTTCCTGGTAGGACAGTACATGGGCTCCGGGCGCCGCATAGCGGACAAACTTGGCCATCATCATGCGAATCGGCCCGGCCACCAGCAGAATCGCCGGCTTGCCCTGCCCCTCCTGCCGTTGTACCGCGTCGGACAGCGAGCGTTGCAGCTTCTCGGCCATGCCCGGCTCCAACAACATTCCGTCATCAGCGCCCTGCCCGGCCTTCTGCAGACTCTGTAGCAACATCTGTTCCAACCTGGGCTCCAGAGTGATCACAGGCAGCTCGGAGTCAAGCCCCACAATGCTTTGCACGATGGAGCGTGACAGCGCGACCCGCACGGCGCCAATCAGCGCGCCGGTATCTTGACTCTTGCCCGAGTTGTTGGCGATGGCCTCGGCGATGGTGCGGATATCCCGCACCGGCACCTGCTCCTGCAGCAGCCCCTGCAGCACCTTGAGCAGATTGGAGACCGAAATCAGGCCCGGCACCAGCTCCTCGGCCAGCTTTGGCGAGGCCTTGGCCAGCACCTGCATCAATTGCTGCACTTCCTCATGCCCAATGAGTTCGTGCGCGTGCTTGTGCAGAATCTGGTTGATGTGGGTAGCGACCACGGTACTGGCGTCTACCACGGTGTACCCCAGTGATTGGGCCTGGTCCTTCTGTGATGCTTCGATCCAGACCGCATCCAGCCCAAAGGCCGGATCCTTGCCGGCAATGCCCTTGATCTCGCCGAACACCTGTCCGGGGTTGATCGCCAACTCGCGGTCCGGATAGATCTCGGCCTCGGCCACACTCACCCCCATCAGCGTCAGACGATAGGCGTTGGGGGCCAGATCCAGGTTGTCGCGGATGTGGACCGACGGCATCAGAAAGCCCAGGTCCTGCGAGAGCTTTTTGCGCACGCCCTTGATACGTGCCAGCAGCTGTCCACCCTGATTGCGATCGACCAGCGGGATCAGACGATAGCCAACCTCCAGCCCGACCATGTCCACCGGGGTAACGTCATCCCAGCCCAGCTCGCGGGTTTCCGGCGCCTGCACGGCCGGCAGTTGCGCCTGCTTGCGCTCGGCTTCGACTTCTTCTTCAGCCTTCTCCTTCTGGCGCTTGGCGATAAACCAGGCGCCACCGGCGGCAATGGCGCCCAGACTGAGAAACGAAAAGTGCGGCATGCCGGGGATCAGGCCCATCACGATCAGAATCGCCGCCGCCACCGCCAACGCCTTGGGCGAGGCGAACATCTGACGCTGAACCTGCGCGCCCATGTCCTCGGAGGTGGAGACACGGGTCACCATGATGGCCGCCGCTGTCGACAACAGCAGCGACGGAATCTGCGCCACCAGACCGTCACCGATGGTCAGCAGCACATAGATGCGGCCTGCCTCGGCAAACGGCAGGCCATGCTGCGCCATACCAATAGCCAGACCACCAAGCACGTTGATGAACAGGATCAGCAGGCCGGCAATGGCATCGCGGCGCACGAATTTGCTGGCACCGTCCATGGAGCCGTAGAACTCGGCTTCCTGCGCCACTTCCCGACGACGGGTCTTGGCCTGCTCCTGATCGATCAGGCCGGAGTTCAGGTCGGCATCAATCGCCATCTGCTTGCCAGGCATCGCATCCAGGGTAAAGCGTGCGCTGACCTCGGAAATCCGCCCGGCGCCCTTGGTGACCACCACAAAGTTGATGATCATCAAGGTGGCAAAGACCACCAGACCGACAACATAGTTGCCGCCGATCACCACCTCACCAAAGGCCTGAATCACCTTGCCGGCGGCGTCGCCACCCTCGTGACCGTATAGCAGCACCACGCGGGTAGAGGCCACATTCAGCGCCAGACGCAGCAACGTCGAGATCAGCAGAATGGTCGGGAATACCGCAAAATCCAGCGGCCGCAGCGCGTAGGCGCAGACCAGCAGCACCACCAGTGACAGCGCGATATTGAAGGTAAAGAACACGTCCAGCAGAAAGGGCGGGATCGGCAGCATCATCATGCCGAGCATCACCAGCAGCAGCACCGGAATCCCCAGGCTGCCATGACGCAGCCCGGCCAGATTGGTCCGCATGTTGCCCATCAGTTGCGCGCGATCAACAGCCATTGGCAGAAGTGTCCCCGAATCAAATATTTGACGCTATTCACATACTTGTCGGGGACTACGCAAAAAGCGTTCCAGCTCTTCGGCAACCTGTCGCCATTCGATGGAACCCCATCGACAAAACGACTGTCTATTTGCCATCATGCATGGGCTGCGCGGGCTTTCTGATAGACTGACCACCGCTGCAATGGCAAAGGATGGCCACAGGCGCACAACGCCTGTTCTTCAGCCTTTGCCCGGCAGCGCCGTCTCGACAGAGGCCGCTCGCCACCTCACCAGAGAGAGATGATGCGGATCCACACTACCGTGCTGTTGGTGCTCGCCATAGCGCTTGGCGGCTGTCAAACGCTGTCCGACCGGAACAACGTTCTGAGTCGCTCGGGTGAAGCCATCAAAACGCAGGCTCAGAAACTGGCAGACCTGGCAGCCAACATGACTGGCGACCCGCAGGCTGAAGCACGGCATGCTGAAGTCGAAGCGCTATTCGACCAGGCCTACATTGACCCGCTGACCCGCTACCTGAACAACCATACCGACGACCCCGACTACCGCGACTACCTGCCTGTGGTGCGCGCAGAAAGAGACAGTCGCTGCCGCGCTATCGCCTATCGCTACAACAGCCAGCCGGCCACCCGCGACTCACTGCAGCGCCTTGAGGCGGGCTACGCGTTTTCCTGTCCTGAGGTGGTCAATGAGTTTGCCAAGCGCGTGCCAGCAAGCGCCGCATCCGACGAGCATACAGCTGCCGCAGGATCGCCTGCCGCAAGGTCGCCCGGCGCAAGCAACACCGGCAACACAGCGCAGACCGGCAGCTCCGCCCAGGCGCAGGAGTGCTATCTGCTGTTCGCGATCAAAAACTACCAGCAGGCCGAATCGATCTGCCGCACCGCAGCCAACGCGGGTGACGCCAAAGCCCGACATCACCTGGCCACCATCAGCAACAGCAACGGCAATCAGACCGAGGCGCTGCGCTGGGCTCGCCTGGCAGCCGATCAGGGGCAGGCCAATGGTCAACTGCTACTCGCCGAGCTGCTCAAACCGCAAGCCCCCGAGGAAGCCTTTGGCTGGCTACAGAAAGCCGCCGCCCAGCAGCTGCCCGAGGCCCACTACCAACTGGCGCAGGCCTATCAGCAAGGCCAGGGCACCGCGGCCGACCCGGGACGCGCCGAAAGCCAGCTGCGCCAGGCTGCCGCGGCCGGCTACCTGCCAGCCATGCTTGCCCTTGGTATCGACAAGAACGGCACAGCCGCTGGACGATACTGGCTGGAGCAGGCCGCCGAGCGCGGCTCCGCCGAAGCGCAATACCGCCTGGGGCTGGACTACCTGCGCGGCACAGGTGGCCCGGAAGACCCGCAAACCGCCTACGTCTGGCTGAGCCTGTCACTGGTCAATGGCGAACAGCGCGGCAAGCGCTATCTTGAACAACTCTCGGGGCAGCTGGACGGCACGCAGCTGGCCGCCGCTCGCAACCAGATACAACGCCGCCTCAATAGCCGCTGAACACCGGAGCCAAGGGAATGCTGCCAGTCAAACGCGCGATCATGATCCTGCTCAGCCTGATGGTCGCGCTGGTACTGGTAGTCAGCTGGCTGATGGCAAGCGCGAATCTAGAGTTCGCCGAAAAAGCCATGGCGCAGCTGCGCCAACGCCAGATTGCCGACACCTTCTATGCCAACCTCGACCGCATCAACGCCCACCACCGCCTGATGGCGCAAAGCACCGCAGGCCTGGCCCGCGCCGGCGCCCTGATGCCGCGCCTGGGCGAGGAGCTGGACGACAGCCTGCGCCGAGCCCTGCAAGACTTCCCCGACACCCACGGCAGCACCCTCTGGTACGCCGATGGTGCCCTGCCCGCTCGCTACGCCTACCGACAGGGCCAGCGCCTTGCCGTGACCGACGTCCCGGGCGCAGAACAAGTACAGCTGCGTGCGTGGTTCCAGCGCCTGCGAGCCGCCAACAAGGCGACTGACAGCGACCCGAGCCAGAGCTGGACCGCGGCCTACTACAAGGACAGCATCAGCAGCGTCGTGATCAGCCACGCCGCTTTAATCACCAACAGCGCAGGTATGCCGATCGGCCTGGCCGTCACCGACTGGCTGGCCGACGACATCATTCGCACCATCAGCCGGGTCGAAGTCACGCCCGGTACCTTTGCGTTCTTGCTGGACCACGCCAACCGCAACCTGTCCAGCCTGTCCGCCGCAACCGATCAGGCGCAGGCACAACCCTTGATCAACGCCGTGATTGATCTCCAGCTGGGCAACCAGCTGGAGCCTCAAGCGCTGCCTCAGGTGGTCAACGCGCGTCAGCTGACGGCACCGCTGCAGCAGCTGCAGCAGACCCTGGCCGGCGACGATTACCGACTCTTCTTTGCCCGCAGCCAGGCCGGCATGATCTTCGGCATTGGCGTACCGCAGGCCGAGATAGACGCCGTGCTGGCGCCCATGCGCGAAAGCAACCTGCGCATTCAGCTGATCGCCGGCATCATCATGCTGCTGATTTCAGCGCTGGTGCTGTACCTGGTGGCCGGCACCCTGCGCCAGTTGCAGACCCTGTACACCGACAGCCTGACCGGCCTGCCCAACCGCGAGCGTCTGCTGGCCGACCTGAAGAAAAGCCACACCGCCAGCCTCATCCTGCTGAATATCGACTCGTTCAAGGAAATTAACGACTTTTACGGCCACAACTGCGGCGATCACGTAATCATCAGCCTGGCCCACGCACTGCAGGAGAAGCTGGACACCAACCCCGACTGGCGCGGCGCCCGGTTGTACCGCATGCCCGCCGACGAACTGGCCATCTGGCTGCCCGGGCACCATAACGCCGAGCAGTTGACGCCCGCCCTGGAACAGCTGCTGGTGTTTATCGGCGAGCTGCAGGTGCGCTGGGAAGACCAGCCCCTGACCCTCAACGCCAGCTTGGGCGTGGCCTGCAGCCAGCAGGGCAACGCCGCCGACCTGAGCGGCGAGCAATTGCTGCACGGAGCCAACATCGCCCTGGAACTGGCACGTCTGAATCTGGAAAGTTTTGTGTTCTACGATGCCAGCCAGCGCGTGCGTGAAAGCTACGAGCAGAACCTGATCGGCGCCAACCGCTTGCGCGCCGCGCTGGAGAGTGGCCGTATCGTTGCCTTCTACCAACCCATTCTCAATCTGACCAGCGGCCAGATCGACAAGTACGAGTGCCTGGTTCGCATGCTCGACGAGCAGGGCGAACCCATCAGCCCGATTCACTTTCTGGACCTGGCCAAGAAGATTCGTCTTTACCGCACCCTCACCCGCCGCATGGTTGATCTGGCGCTGGAGCGCTTCGAGGGACAGCCGTGGAGCTTTTCGCTCAACCTCTCTTGCGAGGACCTGCTGGACCCGGAGCTGACCGACCATATCCTCGAGTCCATCGCCACCCGCAACATGGGCAGGCAGGTTATCTTCGAGATTCTGGAATCGGAAGGTATCGAGAACTACAGCGCGGTACGGCAGTTCATTGACCGCGCCAAGGCGCAGGGTTGCCGGATCGCCATTGATGATTTTGGCACCGGTTACTCCAACTTCGAGCACCTGCTGCGCCTGGACGTGGACTTGATCAAGATCGATGGCAGCCTGATCCGCCAACTCGACAGCAACCCCACCGCACTGACCCTATGCCGCGGCATTGTGCAGTTTGCGCAGGAGTTGAGCATGCAGACGGTAGCCGAATTCGTGCATAACCCCGCCGTGCTGAGTCAGGTGCGCGCGCTCGGTATTCAGCACGCTCAGGGCGCCGCCATCGGCATGCCGTCGGCCGCCCTGATTACCGAGATCACACTGGCGAAGGACTAACCCCCACCTCCCGTTCTGCCAGATAGGCGAAGCGCGCCTGCGCCTCACCCAACCAGGCTTCCAGCACCTCGGCCGCTACCGGACGGCTGACAAAATAGCCCTGGGCGTAGTCACAGCCGCGCTGCTGCAGCCAGTGCAGCGTGTCTTCGCTTTCTATCCCTTCGGCAATCACCGCCAGCCCCATGTTGTGCGCCAGTTCGATGGTCGAGCGCACGATCACCGCATCATCGCTGCCCTCTGTCAACTGCAGCACAAAGGACTTGTCGATCTTCAGGTACTGCACCGGCAGACTCTTGAGCATCGCCAGCGAAGAGTACCCGGTACCGTAGTCGTCCACGGCCAGACTGATCCCGCTGTCGCGCAGCCGTTGCAGGCTCGCCAGACTGCGTTCAGGTTCGCGCATCAAGGCGCTTTCGGTGACCTCCAGAGACAGGTAGCGCGGCGCCACCTGATGTCGTTCCAACGCCTGCTCGACCTGTTCAGGAAAGCTCGCATCCTCCAGATCCAGCGCCGAAATGTTCATCGCCACCTGCAGCTCGATGCCGCGCGACAGCCACTCACGCACCTGTGCCAGCACCGCGTTCAGCACCCACTGTGTCAGCAGGGCGATGCTCCCGGTCTGCTCGGCCAGCACGATAAATTCATCCGGGCGAATCGGCCCCAGGCGCTGGTGGTGCCAACGCATCAGCGCCTCGACCTGCGGCACCTGCCCGCTCGCCAGCGCCAGCTTGGGCTGGTACACCACGCTCAGCTCCTCATGGCGCGGCGCGTAGGCAATATCGCGCGCCAGCTGCAGGCGACGCTGGTAGGCTTCATCGCGCTGCGCCTGATACACCGCCACGCGATGATCTCCCGGCTCGGCATCGGCCAGTGCCATACTGGCCTGGCGCAACAACTCAGTCACACCGCTGCCCTGACGCGGCCACTCCACCAGCCCGGCCAGCCACTGCGGGCGCAGCTTGACCTGCTCGATCTGCAGTTTGTCTGCCAACAGCCCCAGCAACTGATCCACCAGCAGCACCGCGTCGTCCAACGCGCGCCCTTCGAGTAACAGCACAAACCCGCTACCCGGCTGCCAGGCCAGCAAACTGCGTGGCGGCAAGGCCGCGTTCAGGCGCTCGGCAGACTGACAGACCAGGTTGTCGACCAGATCCTGCCCATGCGCGTTGACCAGCTGCGCCAGCTCATCCAGGTTGCACTGGGCCAGCACCCCGCTCTGGCCGCCGGCAACCGCGCTTTGCAGGCGCTCACGCACCATCGCGAGATTGGGCAGCCCGGTCAGCGGGTCATGCATGGCGTTATGCGCCAGCTGCTGCTCGCGCTCGGCAATACGTTCGCGCATCAGGTCAATGCTGTCGGCCAACATGCCTAACTCATCGGCCCGGCGGCGTTTGAGCCAGACACGAAACTGGTAGTCGCCACGACCGATACGCCGCGCCGCGTCGGCCAGGCTGGCCACCGGGCGCGCCAGACTGCCCGCCAGCCAGACTGCCAGTAGTGACGACGCCAGCAAGGCAATCAGGGTAATCAGCAGCAGCTCGCGCTTCAGCACTGCAAAGCTGGCCAGCAGATCGCGCAGCGGGCTAATCAGCTGCACGTGCACCGCATAAGGCGCCTGCTCCAGCAGGCTGAGCTGGACCAGCTGGTAGCGCTCACCATCCAGATTCAAGGTCTGCTTGTCCCGCATCGACCCCGGCGGCCACTGCTGGGCAGCAGGAAGCGTGCTCAGCGCATGCTGCACTTCGCCGTCGTAGCTGCTGACAAAGCGAATATCCAGCCCGGTCAGCTCGCGCAGCTCATCGGCCAGCGCCTGGTCCAGGCGAAAGGCCATGGCGACCTCGCCAACCGGCAAGGGTGCGCGCAGCACGGCATCGACCAGTAGATACGGCTGCTGATCAATGACTGCGATAAGCGCCTCAGGAGACAAACTGGCCACCGCCTGAATCTGCGCTTGACCATCGCGACCGGGGGCGCTGGCAATCCGCAACTCGCCAGCGGCGTCGAAGAACAGGGCCTGATCGGCACCAATGCGCCGCGCCTGATTATCCAGGGCGGAAGCGATGGTCGGCAGATCACCACTGGCCACCGCTTGGCGGAAGCCAAAATCCGCAGCCAGAATCTGGGTAGCCGTAGCCAGTTCCCGGGCTCGGGCATCCAGTACGCTGCGAAACACGCGAGCACCCAACTCCAATTGTCGTGCAGCCTGCCGCTCGGCAGAGAGAGTGGTGCTGGTGTAAACCGCGACAAACACCGCCAGCAGCACCAGCGCCAACAGCCCGACCAGCAGCAGGATCAACCGGCTGCGCAGGCTCTTAATAACCATCGGTGCCACCGCCTCCGGGACCGTAGCGCCGCAGCAGAGAGGGAGTGTCGTCCTGGCTGGCGGCCAACGGGGCGTAGCTGATTGGCAGTTCGAGCTGCTGCAGTTGCGTCAGATCCAGCTCACCCAGCGGCTGCGGTGGCTGATCCGCCAGCTGCGGATGCCACCAGGATACCGGCCACCGCCCGGCCGGCAGGGCGGGCAGCTGGACGTTGCCCTGTCCATCGCTAATGGCAAACCGGGGGCTATCGGTGACCACAATGTAGCCGACCATGCTGTCATGAATATTGCAGCCCAACACCACCACCCCAGGCTGGCTGAGTATCACCGGCGGCGCGTCGGTGCCGGCAAACAGACTGAGTTCAAACGTTTTGGCGGGCGAGAAGGAATAGACGTGGTGGCGCACATCATCGCTGTTGGGAAAGGTCACCTCACTGCCGCTGGGCACCACCAGGACGCGGGGTACAAAACGCCGACTGACCTGATCCATCACATAAGGCCCCGTGCTGGCAGGGGGCACCCCGTCAATCATCAGCACCAGCCTCGGCAAGGGCTCCCCATCTTGATCCAGCACCTGCAACTCGGACGCCTCACCGGCTGACGCCAGCCCAAGCACTACCGACGCCAGACACACGCTGACGAAGCTGTTACCACGCATCCCCGTACTCCCTGTTATAACGGTCGCGCTCTAAAGCGGGCGCAGCCCTTGACACCCACAGTCAGCGCAGCAGACTACAGCGAGTCCGCAGCACACACTCAGGCAGGCTTTGGCAGGCTGACAGGCGCGCAACAGACACGCGCAGCCATCAACCCTTCCTATACAGCCCGGTTCACCGACGATAGCATAACGAAATCATTTACCAATACGCAGGCCATCCGATGACGCAGCACGCCATAACGCTGTCCGTACTGGACCTCTGTTCCATTGCCGAAGGCGCCACACCGGCCACCGCCCTGCACAACGCACTGGAGTTGGCGCAGCACTGTGAAGCGCTGGGCTATCGACGTTTCTGGGTGGCCGAGCACCACAACATGACGGGCATTGCCAGCGCAGCCACCTCCGTGGTCATGGGCTATCTGGCAGCAGGCACCAAACGCATCCGCATCGGCTCGGGCGGCATCATGCTGCCCAACCACGCACCGCTGCAGATTGCCGAGCAGTTTGGCACTCTGGAATCGCTCTACCCGGGGCGCATTGACCTCGGTCTGGGCCGCGCACCGGGCACCGACGGCATGACCGCCCAGGCATTGCGCCGCGGCCGCACGGACGGCGAAGATTTTCCACAGATGCTGGATGAACTGCGTCAGCTGTTTGCACCAGCCAAACCCGGCCAGCGACTGCGCGCCGTTCCGGGCGCCGGCTTGAATGTGCCCATCTGGCTGCTCGGCTCCAGCACCTTCAGCGCGCAGTTGGCCGGCCGATTGGGTCTGCCCTTTGCCTTCGCCGGTCAGTTCTCGCCCGACTACCTGTTCAGCGCCTTGCGCCTGTATCGCGAAAGCTTTACCCCGAGCGAGCAACTGCCCACGCCCTACGCCATGCTGGGCATTAACGCCTACCTCGCCGACGATCGCGAACAGGCCCATTACCTGGCCAGCTCCCACCAACAGGCTTTTCTCAACCTGATCCGGGGTACGCCGGGGCAGTTGCCGCCGCCGACCCATGACATGGAGTCGCTGTGGCAGCCGCATGAACGCCATCAGGTCATGTCGACACTGTCCGGCAGCCTGACTGGTGATGTTGATGCGGTTGGCGCTCAGTTAGCCGAACTGCTGGAACGTACCGGCGTCAACGAGCTGATCGTCAACAGCCCTATTTTTGACCAGAGCGCGCGCCAGCACAGCTACGCCTTGCTCAAGCGGGTTACCGAGGCGCTCTAGAAAGCACCCTATTGCGCAGCCGATGCGACAAGGCATAAGCGTATCTGCCCCTTCCCTGTCGCAGGCGACTCTGGTAAAAAGAGCGCCTGCGCGGGTGTAGTTCAATGGTAGAACGGCAGCTTCCCAAGCTGCATACGAGGGTT
>MDTG01117639.1_pt1 | contig 10257 bp, 9 predicted proteins | sample 811421 | NCBI WGS metagenome assembly MDTG01 (sample SAMN05326645, study PRJNA326480) | marine metagenome | isolation source: seawater | place: Pacific Ocean: South East | collected 2011 | reverse complement strand
TACTATAGTAAACACGGTTTACTCATGTTGATTGAAGTTTACTGAAGTGAATTCTTAGAAAGTGAGTTGTAGAGGTTTTGTACAGTTATCTTTTTTTATAACGCTGACGATATAAGCCTATATATAAGATATCACTTTTTACTATCTACTGTTTCTAACGTTAATCCGTATCGTTAGAGGCGACTCTAAATAGAGATATAAGCGGCAGACTCGACGTTGGAAAGCCTGCAACGCTTCATGGAGAAGAAAATGACTCAAGAACACGCTAATCAAGACCTACTAAAAACACCTCTGCACACACTTCACGTAGAAGTGGGCGCAAAAATGGTTCCTTTCGCTGGCTACGACATGCCAGTTCAGTATCCACTAGGTGTAAAGAAAGAGCACTTACATACTCGTGACGCTGCTGGTCTTTTTGATGTTTCTCACATGGGGCAACTGCGTCTGCACGGTGAAAACGCAGCCGCTGTTTTAGAATCTCTAGTACCTGTCGATATTATCGATCTTCCTGCTGGTAAGCAGCGCTACGCGTTCTTTACTAACGAGCAGGGCGGCATCATGGACGACCTTATGGTCGCAAATCTAGGTGATCATCTATTTGTTGTTGTTAACGCAGCTTGTAAAACACAAGACATCGATCACCTTACCGCTCATCTTCCTGCAGATGTAGAGATGGAAGTGATTGATGACCGTGCACTATTAGCACTTCAAGGCCCTAAAGCGGCTGAAGTTCTTGCTCGTTTCCAACCAAGCGTTGCAGACATGCTATTTATGGATGTTCAAAAAGTTGATGTTGACGGTGTTGAATGCATCGTAAGCCGCAGCGGTTACACGGGTGAAGATGGCTACGAAATATCTGTACCGAACGATCATGCTGAAGCACTAGCACGTAAACTAACCTCAGAAGCTGAAGTAGAGTGGATTGGCCTTGGTGCGCGTGACTCACTTCGTCTTGAATGTGGTCTATGCTTATACGGTCACGATCTAGATACAACGACAACACCTGTAGAAGCTAGCCTTCTGTGGGGTATTCAAAAGGTTCGTCGCACTGACGGTGAGCGTGCTGGCGGTTTCCCAGGTGCTGATATCATCCTTGAACAAATCGCAACTAAAGACGTTCAACGTAAGCGTGTTGGCCTAGTGGGACAAACTAAAGCTCCTGTACGTGAAGGCGCTGAGCTGTTCGATGCGGAAGGAAACAAAGTAGGTGTGGTCACGAGTGGTACTGCTGGCCCTAACGCGGGTAAGCCTGTTTCAATGGCGTATGTACGCACTGATCTAGCGGCTATCGGTACAGAGGTATTTGCTGAAGTTCGTGGTAAGAAGCTACCAATGACAGTAGAAAAAATGCCATTCGTACCTCAACGTTACTACCGTGGCTAATCTCTATTAAGAGAAATTACAAAGTATAACTAAAGCCTATTGTTAGCTTTTCTTTTTAGGGATGTTTAACGGTAGGCTTTTGTTTTTTGGACCATATACAAGACTCAATAGAACAATTGTGGTCAGGCTGTAAAATTCGTCTATAAATTAGGAGGTGCGGCAATATCGTTACAAATACTTACTATAATGATGGCTGGTACGTGTTATGGTGTCTATTCATCAAATTTGTTAATAAGTAGTTGGGGTTACAAGGAGTTATCTATGAATGTGAGCCATACAGTAAGTCCGGTTCGTAAGGCCCTGGTTGGGCTTTCGGCTTCATTAATGTGTACAGCAAGTGTTATGGCGGCAGAAAGTTCGGTTGAAGTTTCTCCTAACGTGAGTGTGACACCTTATATTGTTAATGGTAGCGATGCATCAGTTAGCGATTTCCCTTCAATGGCGAGTTTGTTTATCGATCGCATTGATTACGATGGTGTGTACTCAACAGGTGCCTATTGCGGCGCAACCATTTTAGACCCGACTCATATTCTGACCGCCGCCCACTGTATCTACGGTAATGAAGAAGGTCAGCTGTTTACAACAGTGGTACCGCAACTTGAAGATACGTCTGAATTTCCTAATGGTAATATCCAGAAGTCGCGCGTAGTTGAAGTTTATTATCGAAGTGACTACTCCGATAACCTAAGTGATCTTCTACGTAACGACGTTGCTGTTTTAAAGCTTGAAAGTGCATTGAACATTGACTCTGTTAATGACGTAGTTAAACGTCCTTCAGATGATAGCTACCGTATTGGTGTAAATGACTTTGTTGCAGTTGGGCATGGTAATACAGAATCTGACTTTGATGCCACAACGATATTACAGAAAGCGCCACTTAACTACGTGGATAACAGTACTTGTGCTTCAGCCTTTATAGATGGTTCTGCGTTAACTGATAATCAACTCTGTTTTATTGGTGATTATAGTGTGTTCACTCGGCTATATGGTGGTACATGCCAGGGCGACTCAGGGGGGCCAGTGTATTGGAAGGATGGTGCTGACTACCGACAAGTAGGTATTACCAGTTTTGGCCCTGAAACTTGTGGTGGCGGTAGTATAACTTCGGGCGTGGAAGTGACATCTGTATTCACCGAGCTCCTCGACTATGAAGCTTGGATTGATAGTGTAGTTGCTGGCAATGAAACGCCTAAATTTGTCTCTACAGATGCTAAGCGTACTGCTTATGTGAATGCTCGAAATTCATCGGGCTCTAGCAGTGGTGGCGGCGTTTCTTTCGGTTTATTAGGCATATTAATGTTGATCGCTGGTGTGAGAAAAGCGGTTAAACGCTAGAAGTTGATTGCTTTGAATAAGTCGACGTTTCATCGAACGATGACGTCGACTTTTTTGATTCTGTATTGCTGAGCTTTTGATGGTGTTTTATATAGCTATGTTGACGTTGGTGGTTACGCCAACACTACATTGGTCTTCCTACTGTATCTTTCGATTATCTCATCTATTTCTTTAATAGCATCATTGATGCTTCTTATTCCGCCTTGCGCGACACTTTTCTCATTAGTATTTAAAGCGGAAAAAACACGTTTAAGCTCTTTGCGTTCTAGCATATCGCCGTGGAGTAAGACCTCTTTGTAAGTAAGAAGTCTGTGCTGAACTTCGATAATATCGGCACGTGTTGTGTTTGAATCTAAAGCCTGCTTTATACAAGGAAACGCTAATTTGTAGTTATTCGCAATTTCCAACTCGACTTCTTTCTTGTTCGCAATATGCAATTTCTATTATTTCCCAAGACTTGGTTAATCAAGTTTACTAGCCTGAATAGCTGTTATAGACGTATGTGTAAATGTTTATGATACGTAAGGTTTTTTAGGGAACGAATAATATGCCTTTAATGACTTATGTAAACATGAGAGAGTCAATATGGTCTGCTTCTTGCTAAATATAGGTCATAACTGTCTAGTGGGAGTAAGCTTATGTCACAAGAGCCGATTGTCATGGCGCTCATCGAGCGTAGGAAGCGCGCTAATTTGTCGCAAGAGAAGCTGTCTACTAGCGCAGGAATGAGCCTAAAAACTTATCAGCGCATCGAACGTGGTGAAGCGGATATTAAAATGTCGCAGTATCGCTCGATCATTAGGACATTGAAAGTGACAGACCTGGATGTGGTATTAGATGTTGTTGGCGCTTCTCATGCAACGGCAGAAGACGTCGCTGCGGTGAGTCGTTTGCTCACAGATGAAGAACGCATGTTGCTGATAAAGCTAATTCTCGCGTTTAAAAAGCCACAGTGAATATGTACACGTGAAACAGTGGGGGTAACGCGAGTATGGTAGAGGGTTCACTATGGGGAAGGAAACAGCTAGCTCACTCTTCCTCTTAGTTGCTTAGTTGTGCTTCTCTGTTTTTTGTTTTCTAAGCGTTTTCTTTGCGAGTTGCGCGTCGGCTTAGTCGCTCTTCTTACTTTTTGAACCTTTGTTGCTTCCAATATCAGTGCTTTCAAGCGTACTAACGCATCTTCTCGGTTATGTTCCTGAGTTCTGTATTGTTGCGCTTTAATGATGATAACACCGTCTTTAGTAATTCGGCTATCTTTGAAGGCTAACAGCTTTTCTTTGTAGAAATCGGGCAGAGTAGAGTGCTTGATATCGAAGCGTAGGTGTATTGCGCTTGAAACCTTATTGACGTTTTGGCCTCCTGCGCCTTGAGCTCTGATCGCAGTTAACTGAAGTTCCCAGTCTTGAATTGATACAGAATTAGATATTTGTAACATAAACTTCCATTTTGAACCGTAATTTGGCGTCATGATACTGAATATTGGTTATGGTATCAGTAACTTTCTTAAAGAGTGGTAACAGAGGTGAAAATAGACTTAACGATATATGGAGGATTAATCTTTGATATGGATGGTACGTTGAGCGACACAATGCCGGCTCATGTCCAGGCTTGGCAGCAAACGGCACAGGAGTATGGATTTCACTTTGAAGCATCTTGGCTAGACAGCTTAAGTGGCATGCCGAGCTACAAAATAGCAGGTTAAGTGAACAGCAAATACGGTTTGTCTCTCGACCTGCAGGCGGTGTCTAAGTTTAAGATGGCATCATTCGCGGCGATTGAAGACAAATGAGATTTCATCCCTTGTATACATTCGTTATTACTCGAAAATTTAGGAAATAAGAAGATTGCGGTTGGAACAGGAAGCTAGTTTAAAAGCGCGGAGCAGTGCTTGAAAAGACGAAAATTCTTTGTAAACTCGATATTCTTGTTACGACTACAGTCGGCAAGAATTATAAGCAGAACCCTGATACCTTCTTAGAAGCTGATTTTGGAATGGGACTACAACTGGAGCAATGCGTGGTGTTTGAAGGTGCGGACCTTGGTAAACAAGCTGCTCACGCTGCCCAAATGGACTGTATTCTAGTGATGGATGAAGATACGTTAGAATTTCACTCTGCGCCGGACTGATTAGCATCAAGATGTGAGCCCGCTTGGGTGTTATTACGTGCTAGGCGATTTCACTCATTTCGGTGTCTAAGAACAGACATACGCTATCACGCCCTGCGGCTTTCGCTTCGTATAGCGCTAGATCGGCACACTTATAGTTTAGGGTAGGATCTCCAGTTAGATTCGTGATACCAGCACTAACGGTAACAACAGTATCTAGCTCAATATTAACCGCAATTCGCAGTCTATTGAGTACGTAGTCAGCGTCTTCTGTTGTGGTGTGAGGCAGAATAACGGCAAATTCTTCACCACCAATACGAGCAACGAAGTCGGTTTCACGACACTCACGTTGTAATACTTGTGCAACGGTTCGAATCACTCGATCGCCGTAGTCATGACCAAACCTATCGTTAATACGTTTGAAATTATCAATATCTAGGATCGCCAAACAAGAATGTTCTCGGGTAGGGTAACGGTTAATACGGGAGCATTCATTGCGCAGCTCCAGATCAAACTTTCGTCGGTTCCAGCACCCTGCTAACGCATCTTTTTCGCTCAAGTTTCTAAGTTTATTCTCTAGTTCCTTGTGTTTGCTGATATCAACAAATGACGCGACATAAAATTTTATTACGCCTTTAGCATCTTTAATGGTTTGGATGCGGAGTATCTCAGTAATCAACGAGCCGTCTTTACGGCGGTTGACGACTTCACCTTCCCACATGCCTTGTCTTTGAATAGCGCTCCACATTTTGGTGTAGAAATCTTTGTTGTAACGCCCTGATGCAAACATTGAAGGTTGGTTGCCTTTTACGTCTGCTAACTTATAACCACTGATTCGGGTAAACTCTTGGTTTACCTTGATGATGCGGTTATTACTGTCAGTAATAACCAACGCCGACATGCAATTCATCGCGGCTTTTGCTAGCTGGCTTTCGATACTGTTCTTCTTGTGGTTTCTGTTCCACAGTACAAAACCTGCTGAGATCATTGATATTAAAACCGTAAGGGTAATGATCTGTATGACAATAGCGTGCTTTTCACGTTGATACTGGCTATTAAACTGTTGACTCTTAATGTGAAATACCATGTAGATAGGGCCTTTAAACTGCTTGATCTTGGTGCTGATATCGGTGTGAAAATACCAGTTTGTACCATCAAAGTAGTTAAACGATGTGTCGTCCTTTATCGCAGCCCAAAGCTTAGGATACAGCTTGGCGTAGGTTTGGTCTGAGCGAGAGTCAATAACATTACCGAATGATTTTGAATGATCTGGCCCCATGATGATGTGACCAGTCTTATTGAGAAGCACTGGGACGGCAGAGGTGTCTCCGATTTGGTACTGAAGGCGTTTATAGATTTCTAACATGTTTAAGTTAGCAATGAAGTAGCCAATAATGCGATGACTGTCAGTGACAGGGGCCATAATGCGCAGCGCCGGAATCAACGGGCGAACTATCTGACCGTTTTCGACTTCAAGATCGATGCCTGTGGTTCTGACCTCACCGATCTTAAGTTCTTGGAGTGCGGAGAAGTAACTACGTGATGATTTATCTTGAAGTTCGTTTTCCGGAACAACTAAAGCCTGACCATCTTTGTAATTGATTCGGACAACTTCATTACCGGTTAAATCAAGATAGCGTAATTGAGAATAGTACTTTTGGCCACTTGCAAGCATTACCCAAAGGTCTTGTAGTGCCTCTGTGTGAATGACCGACGGCTCTTTAATCGCTCGAAGTAACGTTTTGGAATCTGCGATAGAGGGAACGGAGTTGAAGGCTTGTTCAACAATGACAGCGAACTCTTGAAAGCTATACTCAATTTGGTTTTGGCTAGATTGTTTTATGTTTAGCGCGTGCTGGGCTTCGACTCTATCGAATTCAGAGTTGATATAGAGTGCAGGGACTAATCCTAGGGCAAATATGGTGCACAGAAATTGGCCGACTAGTTTTTTTATACTTGTATTCATCACTGTCCTCAAAGAATCAGCGCAATACTATATATCTTATAGGATTTTAATGTGATCTTTACCCAGAACTTAAAACAAGATTTTAATATTAGTGTGGTTTTAGTGCAACTTTGTGCACCTTGACTTGATTGATGAGCAATCACTTAACAATAAAATGATTGCTCAATATAGAATAGTGCTCCGAAAAACGAGGTGATTAAATCCCGATATTTCGAAATTTATCTGGATAAAGGTGTCTAACTAAGGCCCACAATATTTCCATAACTATCAATATCTAACGACATGAATGCCGGTTTATCTGGTAACCCAGGCATGGTCATTACATTGCCGCATAAAGCGTAAATAAAACCAGCACCTGCACACAGTTTTAGTTCTCTTACGGGCACATCAAATTTGCTTGGTGCGCCTTTGATATGTGCTTCCGTTGAAATAGAAAGTGGTGTTTTAGCCAAGCATACCGACAGGTCTTGATAGCCGTGTTGTTTAAATTCAGACAACTGCTGCTTTGCTTTCGGAGAAAGTGTAATACTCGCTGCACCATAACCAATTTCCGCAACCGCCATGAGTTTCTCTTCTAAGCTTTGAGCTGTTTCGTAGAGTGGCTTAAAGTCACTGTCACTTTGGCATGCTTTGACAACCGCTTGTGCAAGTTTAGTAACGCCGTCACCGCCTTGGCCAAATGCTTCACTGACTTCTACAGCGACATTGCTATCGAACTCTATAATCAGCTGTTTCAATTTGTCGAGTTCTTGTTGTGAATCTTGCGGGAAGCGGTTGATCGCGACTACGGTAGGCACACCGTATTGCTTAACGTTATTGATATGCCACTTTAGGTTTTCAAAGCCAGAGAGTAACCCGTCGTTGTCGTTACTGAAGAGCGAATCGGGTAGTGGTGTTCCTGGTCTCAAATCATACAAACCAGAGTTCGCCTTGAGTCCACGCAATGTCGCTACGACTACCGCGCAATCGGGCTTCTTAGCAGATGCTTTGACTTTGATATTGCAGGCCTTTTCGAAGCCCATATCTGAACCAAATCCACCTTCAGTTACAACGAAGTCGCTGAGTTTCAGTGCGATCTTATCTGCAATTATCGAAGAGTTACCATGAGCAATGTTCGCGAAAGGACCTGCGTGTATAAGTATCGGAACCCCTTCAAGTGTCTGCATCAATGTTGGTTCGATAGAGTTTTTCATTGTTACTGTCATTGCACCTGCAACATCAAAGTCTTCTGCGGTTAAAGGCTGACCTTGTTTATTGTATGCCAGTACAACACGACCGATACGTTTACGTAAATCTTGCAGGTCATCGGCCAGTGCTAAAATAGCCATAAGCTCTGAGGCAGCTGAGATATCAAATCCATCTTCGCGTTCATACCCGTTGATCGTTTTACCCGTTTCGTTTTTACCCACGGTAATCATACGTAAGGCACGGTCATTATGATCGAGTACACGTCGCCAAACGATTCTGCTAGGGTCTATATCCAGTGCTTTCAATCCTGAGCGACTTTCAAATGCTTGTAAGCCCTCACGCTGTTCATGATATAAGCGTGCATCAATAGCAGCAGAGGCAAGGTTATGAGCGGCTGTCACGGCATGGATGTCACCAGTCAGATGGAGGTTCAACTCGTCCATAGGAGCAACTTGAGAATAACCACCGCCAGCAGCACCACCTTTAACACCAAATACAGGGCCCATGGAAGGCTGGCGAATACACGCCATTGCTGATTGGTTAATCTTCGCCAATCCTTGTGCTAAACCGATAGTCGTCACGGTCTTTCCTTCACCAAGTGGTGTTGGTGTAATTGCTGTCACGACAACCAATTTTCCGTCTGGCTTTTGAGATAGGCGTTCGAGTGATGCTAGAGACACCTTTGATTTGAATTGCCCTAATGGCTGGTGTTCATTGTTTTGTAGGCCAGCGTGCTTGGCAACCTCACTGATGTTTTTAAGGGGAGTCGAGCGACAAATATCGATATCAGACAGCATATTTGATCCTTATATCAGAACCGAAAGGTGGTACGTAAACGTTTGTGTAGCGATGGTGCTGTATAAAGGCAAACCACGCAGATTATGTGCTGGAAGATAACAGATCTGAAGAGTCATTGCGCGAGATCAAATCTTAAATGAGCAAAATATTCGATTTGATTGTGTATTAAGTGTACGTATTTACGCTGAATACAAAAAGGGCTGCATATCGCAGCCCTTTAAAATAGGAGAGGTAACTCACGTAATGAGTAACGTGGATTAACGATCCCAGTATGTTTCTTCTAAGCTATCTTCGCGTTCTGGTAGTGCACGAGAAAGGCGAGGTGAGTGCTGTGTAAGCACTTCGTAGCTTACACGGTTTGCATACTTACATATCTGAGACAGTGAAGAGTATGTTAGACACGTGTGTTCGTGTTTCTCTGAATTTGGTACGTTAACGAAGTGGTAGCTGTTTGCTGCCATGTCATGTAACAGAGCAGAAAGCGCGCCATCACCCGCACCATTAGTGTTCTTAATCTCTAATGGACCACCAAGGTATGGGCCAATGTGAGAGTACACTTTAACTGGGTTTTCACAGTCTTGCTTACGCATAGCGCGGCTGAATTCATATTTATTGAACTCAGGGATATTGCCTGGTAACAGTGGAAGCGTAGTTTCGCGTTTTGCTAGCTCGTCTGTGTAACCTGCCATGTAAAGGCCGATTGGACCAGCAGTACACAGTACTAAGTCAACCCATTCTAGTGCTTTGTTCGCCGCAAGAAGTGGATCTTTTTCGCCTGTTAACGCTTCACCTTCGTCTTCATTCATCGCAACGATAGTTACGTTCTCTTTCAGGTATTCTTGCCACCATTCAGCGTTACCTTCGATCACGTATTTAGTACCAAGCGTTAGAACAACAGGCACGTTGTGCGCTTTCGCATATTCAATCGCCTTTTGTACTGCTTTTGGCATTGGATCTTCAGGGTTACCGCGCATTAGGTACGAAGAAACGACTAACGCAGATGCTTTCTCGAACACTTTCTCAGGAATGCTTTCTGGAAGCAGCTGGTTCATGTGTCCTTCATTAATCGCAAACGTACGCTCGCCATCTTCGGTAATTAGCGTGTAACAACGACCGATTGGACCATCTACTGTTTGTAGGTGGTTTAGGTTCATACGAGAAGAAGTGCGACAAAGATAACGGTAACCGAATGAGCCAACTTCAATTTTCTTAGACATAACGCCAAGCAGTACAGATTTGCTGTCTGCAAGTACGGAATAGTTGTGCAGTGTGTTGCCGATAGTATCGCCAGGGTATTGATGCGTGATCAAACCGCGCTCAACTAACTCTTCGTACAGCGCATCTGCTTTACTCTCTTCCAATACCAGTGAGTGACCTTTACTCAGCTCATATTTTTCAAGGAACGCGTTATCAACACGGGCTTCGATATCAACAATCGTTTGACCAACACCGACAATTGTTGCGCGGTGTAGCTTGGGTGT
>MDTG01249076.1_pt1 | contig 10258 bp, 10 predicted proteins | sample 811421 | NCBI WGS metagenome assembly MDTG01 (sample SAMN05326645, study PRJNA326480) | marine metagenome | isolation source: seawater | place: Pacific Ocean: South East | collected 2011 | reverse complement strand
TTTATCTAACTTTGTGACAGGATTTTGTCTCATTTTAAGTGAATTTGTTATTGTTTTACACAACATACTGCCTACAACCAGCCCATTAGCAGTTTTAAGAGAAGATATAGTATTAGCTGTAATACCGAACCCTATTACAAGATTCTTTTTTGGGTTTATTCTTTTGATCTTATTATAGTTTTGAAGAATTTTTTTTGATGAAACTTTTAGTTTTCCCCCGGTAGTAGACAGCATTGATATGTAATAAATCATATCATGCGAGTCTTTAATAATTTTCTTCATTCTATCTTTAGATGTAGTTGGAGAGAGAAGCTGTATGAAATTTATTGATTTTTTCTTGCACTTATTGGCAAAATTTTTATTTTCAGGGTAAGGCAGATCAACTATAATTAATCCATCGACACCTGACGATTTACAACTTTTTAAGAAGTTATTTTCACCATTTTGGTAAATTAAGTTGAAATAACCCATTAGAATAATTGGCTTGCTAGAATTTTTTTTTTTGAATTTTCTTACAATTTGAAATACGTCTTTTAACTTAATTCCATTTTTAAGTGCTCGATGTGAGCTACCTTGTATCTGTCCACCGTCAGCTATAGGGGTGTTATGTGGAAATCCAAGCTCAAGAATATCTGCGTGTTTAGATATTTTGTTTAATATCTTGAGAGAATTATTTTTCGTGTTGTCACCAGCCACAGTGTAGGTAATTAAAGCAGGTCTTTTTTGTTTTTTGCAATTTTCAAAAGCTAAAGCTATTTTAGATTTCATCTTATGTATGATCCTAATTTGTGTTTAATGATATCTTCATCTTTAAGGCTATCTCCACAAGAGTTCACAATTATAACTTCAGAAGGATTTAATCTGGGTGCAAGTTTTATTGCTTCAGCAAAAGCATGTGACGGCTCAAGTGAAGGAGAAATATTTTCAAGTTTTGAAACTAACTGATAAGCTTTAAGAGCTTCTTCGTCGCTAGCAGAGGTATATCTTGCTCTTTTTGTATCTTTAAGAAAACAATGCAAAGGAGAAATTCCAGGGTAGTCAAGTCCTGCGGATATTGACTTGGTTGATCCTATCTGGCCCTCTTTATCCTGTATAACGTATTGAGCCGCACCATGAAGAATACCAATTTTAGATCCATTAGTTAATGGTGCTGCATGAAGTTTACTATTAATTGGTCCTCCAGCCTCTACCCCAATGAATTGAGCGTTAGTGTCCATAAATTCATTCCAGAATCCTGCTGCAGAGCTTCCGCCTCCTACACAATTAATTAATTTTAATTTACTAGGAATTCTTCCAAACTCTTCTCTTACTTGTTTAATCAACTCTCTAGAAATTTGGGCCGTACTCCAAGCACAAATTTTTATAAATATGTTTGGACCAACCGTTGAACCAACACACATGTGAGTAGTGTCACAATTTGAAACCCAATATCTCATACATTCACTTACAGCATCAACAAGTGTTTGACTCCCAGAGGTAACTGGAACTATTTCTGCTCCATTTTTTCTCATGGCTTCAACGTTTGGCCTCTGTCTTCTAATATCTTTAGCCCCCATAAAAATTTTACACTTGAGACCAAATTTCTTAGCAGCCATAGAAAGCATTTTGCCTGCATAGCCTGCACCTGTATCACCTACCACATATTTTTTTCCTGCTTTTTTAGCTATTAAACAATGAACAGTAGCATTATAAATTTTGTGAGCCCCACCATTAGCCTCAGACACTACTTTTGCATAGATTTGAGCCCCTCCAAGATAATCCGTTAAATTTTCTAGTTTAATAAAAGGTGTTGGTGCGCCAACGTAAGTTTTAAAGTAGTGATCTCTGACTTTCAGGAATTTTTTGTCTTTTCTTAATTTTGCAAATAGTTTTGTTAAATCATCTATGGGTTTTTTCAATGTCTCAGGTATAAAGTTACCTCCAAACTTTCCACCATACATAAAGTTGTTATCATGTTGATCTATGAGAGGTGTATTTTTTTTAATTTTTAAGCTCATTTATTTTTTTTATAAAATTTCCGATTTTAAGATGATCCTTGAATCCTAATTGACTTTCTAAACTAGACGATAAATCAAAAAAGTTAACCCCTAATTTGTTAATATTTTCAATGTTATCTTCAGATATAGATCCTGCTAGTGCATATTTTGAACCAATAGGAAGTTTTGTGATTAGGTTTCTTGGAAATTCTATGGATTTTTCCATACCCGGAGTATCAAATAATATTATATCTGACTTATTGAATTCTTTATACTTGTAAATATCTGACTCTTCTCTAATTTTGATAGCTTTAATAACTTTTAAACCCATTTCTTTAATTTCGCTGACCCTTTCTTCAGTCTCTGAGCCATGCAACTGAATATAATCAAATCTTCCTAATATGTTGTCTCTTATAAATTTGTTAGTTGGATCAACAGTTACTGCTACAAAAGATGTGCCTTTTTTATCATAACTTTCAAGAATTTTAATATCAGATATATTTATATTACGAGGTGATTTTTCATAAAAAACAAAACCGAGGAAATCAATCTTTAAATCAATACAAAACTGCACGTCTCTGGAAGGATGTAAACCACAAATTTTAACTCTCATTAACTTAATTCTTTAATTAATCTATGAATATTTTTATTTATGTTTCCTTTAACAATAGATCTCCCCATAACAAGAGCAGTAGCCCCATTTTTGAAAGCTTCTTTCGGACCCATCACTCTTTTTTGATCACCTTTTTTATCTCCTTTCAGACGGATACCTGGAGTAATAATTTCCCCCTTAAAAATTTTTTTTACAAATTTTAAATCAGAACCAGCGCACACTATACCATGACAACCGCATTTCTTCGCCAGAAGCGCTTGTTTTTTTACAAGCTCCCTGATCCCTTTGGTGTGACCGATTTTTTTAATAGATGAGTTTGAGATACTTGTTAAAATTGTTACTAACAAAATTCTAATTTTTATTTTCTTTTTTTTTATGAATTTCATCACTGACTTGATAGTTTCTTCTCCTGAATTAGCATGAAGTGTCATATAGTTGATATTTCTTAAGTCTCTTAAAGAATTTAAAGCAGCTGAACACGTTACTGGTATATCGTTTAATTTAAGATCTAAAAATATATTCTTTTTTCTTAATCTTGATATAAATTCACGACCACCCTTTGAGTAAAAAAACTCTAAACCAAATTTGTACCCAATATCTAATCGGTTTGTACTAGTTAGAGCTATTATCCTTCTTACCTGACGATTATTATTTGTATCACAAGCAATAAAAATTTTATATTTTTTCATTTATTTATTATTTTTTTTAAATCATTAGATGCTCTAAATTTAAGCCTTTTACGTTCAGGCTTATAAATTAACTCATTAGTTTTAGGATTACGAGCTTTAAAATTTTCTTTTATTTTTTTAAAATATAATCTTCCAAATGGACGTATTTCTATTGACTTACCCTCTTTGAGAATTTTAGAAATACCATCTAAGAAGGCATTGATAAAAAGTTCTATTTGATTTCTATTAAGTTGAGGGTTTTTTTCTTTCAGCTGATTTATAAGCTTTTTTTTAGACAACTATTTTTCTTTTTTATCCTTTTTTCCCATCGCCTTTTCAAAAATTCCTTTTAAAGTCGCTCCTGATTTAGTTGCTCCTTCACCAAATTTTGCGATAAGAGATTTTTCTTCATCAATTTGAGCAGCTTTAACACTCAATTTGATTTTCCTGCTTTTTAGATCTAAATCAGTAATTTTTGCATCTAATGCATTTCCTGATGAGAAAACTTCAGGTCTAGCCGCGCTAGAATCTTTTGCTAAATCATTTTTTTTAATCGTAACAATCAGCTCTTTCTCTTTATCTATATAAACTCTTACTCCAGTTTTTAAAACTTCATGTATTCTCGTTGTAATTATATCACCAACTTTTTTGTTATTATTTTTAAACCAATCCATTGGATCTTTTTCTAGAGCTCTTTTTGAAAATCTTATTTTGTCATCTTTAATCTCAAGAATTTTTACATTTACTAAATCATTCTTTTTATACTTTTTAAGGTCATCGATATTTTCTTGATAAGAAATTTCTTTGTAATGAAGCATTCCTGAAAGTTTAAAATCAACTAATTCACCAAAAATAGCTTTTTCAGTGATATTTGTGATTTTAATTTTTTGCTCTTTACCTATTTGGTCTCTAATTTTTTCCCAAGGGTTTTCAAGAGTAGCTTTGTATGAAAGAGAAATTCTTTTAGCTTCTTTATCAATATTTACAATTTTGAATTTTATTTTTTGAGAAACTGAAAGAACTTTATTTGGAGATATATTTCTATTAGTCCAATCTAATTCAGAATTATGAATTAATCCTTCTATACCGTCTTCTATTTTTACGAAGCATCCGTAGTCCATTATTTTAGTCACTTCACCCTCATAAACTTCCCCAATCTTATATTTTTTTTCTAAATTTTCGTAAGGGTCTTCTGTGAGAGCTTTAACAGAAGCTGATACACGATTTGTTTTTTCATCAATCTTTGTTATTTTAACTTTTAATTTTTGGCCTATGTTCACTAAGTCTGAAGGTTTTTTTACTCTTCCATGACTTAAGTCTGAAACGTGTAGAAGGGCGTCTACACCATTTATATCAATAAAAATTCCCCAGTCTGTTGTAGCTTTAACAATAGCATCATCCACAATATCACCCTCTTTAATATTTTTTAAAGCTTCAGTAACCTCAGCATTTTTGCTCTTCTCAAGAACTGCTCTTCTTGAAACGCAAACGTTTCCTCTATTTTTATCAATTCTAGTAGCAATAACTTTTAAGGGTGTGTTCATAAGGTGATCTATTTTCTTCATTGGCCTTACGTCTATTTGAGAGGAGGGCATAAAACAAGGAAGACCCTCGACTGTAGTTATGTAACCTCCTTTAACTTTTCCTGTAATGTAACCTGTCATTTCTTCCTGGGTTTCAAAAACTTTTTCCATTTTTTTCCAGGCCTTCATTTTTCTTGCTTTGTCTCGTGAAATTATAATTTCCCCTTTAAAACTTTCAATTCTCTCCAAGTAAACGTCGATTTTAGAACCAACTTTTAATTTTTCAAATTCATCATCGTGTTTAAACTCCTCTATAGGAATCATGCCTTCCATTTTTAACTTGCAATCTACTACTATAAAATTTTTTGTGATTTCTGTGACCGTGCCTTGTATAATAACGTTTTCTTTAACTTGCCTATCTTTAAAATCTTGATCAAGAAGGTTTTTAAATTCCTGTAAAGATTTTTTATTACTATTTAATTCTTGTTCAGATGCCATATTTCTTAATCTTTAAAACTCTTTCTATGTGTTTCGATAGTTTAGCCACCATTGCTTGTTTGTTTAATTTACCGGTGTCGATTTCTATCGAATCTATATGTTTAAGTAAAGGGGAGTTTTTTCTCTTAATGTCTGAAATATTTCTTATTCTAAGGGCTTTTTTAACATCCGAAAGTTTAATCTTGTGGTTTGAACTTTTTAATTCTCTATATCTTCTATTAGCTGCAATTTCTAAATTACATTTAAAAAAAAATTTTAAATCCGAATTGGGAAGGATTTTTGTTGAAATATCCCTTCCTTCAATACAACATTTTTTATTTTTCTTTGAAAAATTAATTTGATATTTTTTTAAAATCTTTCTTACTTCATTATTTTTAGCAATTTGGGCACTGTAGGCAGAAATCTTAGGTGAATGTAATTTTAATTTATTAAGACTTTTATAATTTAAGTTTTTAAAATTAGTTTTAAGAAAATTTAATTTATTTTTAGGATTTTGCTTTAAAATAATCGATGCTGCATACCGATACAATAAACCCGAGGATAAAAATTTTAATTTAAATTTCTTAGAAATTAATTTAGCGCCTGTAGATTTTCCTGTGGCTGCCCCTCCATCACAAGCTATATGAATTGAATTGTTATCGTATTTCAAATTTAACCCCTAACTTTTTCATTATTTTTAAAAACGATGGAGATGAAGAGAAAACTGTCTCAAAATTTGAAATTGAAGTGTAAGCCCCTGTTAAAGTAGCTAAAATAAATGTGGACATACAAATTCTGTGATCTCCTAAATTTGGTACTAAAATTTTTTTTCCCAAAGTAATCTTATCAGACCCATGAATTTTAAGTTTATTATTTGAAGCAAAAGTTTTCACTCCTATTTGTTTTAAAACTTTTTGCATTTCTTTAATTCTATTGCTTTCTTTGTTAGCTAAATCACCAATGCCGTCAAAAATCGATATTCCTTTTGTAAGTGCAGCGATTACAAATAGTATTGGATATTCGTCAGTAGAATTAACGTAATAATTTTGATCTGCCAACAAAGGCTTTAATTTACTACTTTTAACAATTATATTTCCTCTTATTTCATTGTTATATTTTTTTACATTTTCAAATTTAATTTTTGCTCCATGTTTTATCAAAAGTTGATAAAATCCAATTCTAGTTGGGTTTAAACCTACATTCTTAATTTTGATAGATGATTTTTTTTTAAGCAAAGTTAAAGCTACAAAAAATGCAGCTGAAGATGGATCGCCAGGAATTTTAATGTTGAGTGCTTTTAAACTTTTCTTTCCAAAAACTTCAATTAATTTTTTTTTCTTGTTTTTTATTTTTATAACCTTTTTATTTTGTAGAAGCATTTTTTCAGTGTGGTCTCTACTTTTCCTCTCTTCTATAATTGTTGTACACCCATAGGAATTTAATCCCGCAAGGATAACAGCACTTTTAAGTTGAGCTGAAACACCAGCAATATATTTGATACCAATAGGCATCTCAGATGAAATTAACTTAAGTGGAAAATTAAATTTTCTTTTTGGTAAAAAAAAAGCTCCGAATTTTGACATTTCTATGATTAGTTTCTTCATGCTTCTTTTATTAAGAGATCTATCACCATGCATCTTAATTTCTATACCAGGTGTTGTTGATAGCACGCCAATTAAAAGTCTTGCTAAAGTTCCTGAATTTCCGAAATTTAATAGAGTATTTCTTTTAGTTTGCAATGATCCAATTCCTTTACCAAAAACTATATATTTTTTGGGTTTAATTTTTTTAATTTTAATACCAAGTTTTTTTAAACAATTAATAGTTGAGAAGACGTCTTCAGACTCTAAAACGTTTTTTATAAAAGAGATATTTTGACTAATAGCACCAATTATAAAACTTCTTATTGAAATAGATTTATCAGAGTCAACCTCAATTACTTTTTTAAAGTCAGAGATTTTGTGTTTAAGAGATAAATTAAATTTTTTTAAGTCCATTAATACTTAAGAAAATTGAGAACCAAAATAATATTTAACTGCTCTTGAAGATTTAAGAAGTTCCCTAGAAGTTCCCTCTGCTATAATAGTTTGCTCTCCAAGAACATAACTACGATCTGTAATATCAAATAAATTTTTAACATTATGATCTGTTACTAAAATTGCTGTTCCACTGGCTTGAATTTTTAAGATATATTTTTGGATATCTTGTATAACTATTGGATCTAACGCTGCCAAAGGTTCATCGAGTAAAACAATTTTTGGTTTATTGATCATTACTCTTGCCATCATCAGTCTTCTAATTTCTCCACCAGACAAAACTGATGCATTAAGTGTTCTTAAGTGTTGTAAATTAAATTCATCTAATAGCTTTTCAGTTATTTGTTTTTGATTTTCTTCACCTTTTATAGATATTTGAGCAATACCAATTATATTATCATAGACACTCATATTAAATACGCTTCTCTGCTGAGGAAGATATCCCAATCCTTCTTTTGATCTTAAATGAATAGGAATTTGTTCAATTGATTTTTTATTAAGAAAAATTTTTCCTCCCTCTACATTCTGCTCTCCTATACATAAAGAAAATAATGTTGTTTTTCCGCATCCATTTGGACCAAGTATGCCAACACATTCTCCAGGAAAAACGTTTAAAGAAAGTTTTTTAAGTATTGGCCTTCCATCAAAAGATTTACTTACATCTTTTACTTCAAAAATTGCTTTATCTTTTTTAAATTTTAAAATTCTGAAACCTTTTTTCATTTTAAATTAACCTTAGCATTAATTTTGTTTTCATTTAAAGACATTATATCTAGATTTTGTTTTTTTATATCAAAAATTAATTTATCTGCAACCACACTACCTTTTTTATCAGTCACGACCACATTATCTGAAATAATTAAGTAACTTTCCGTATTTGAGTAATTTGCTTTACTTGCAGAAAGTTTACTACCTTCATAATTAGCTTTTACATTTTTTTCAAATATCATATCCAAAGTCTTGTTATTGTATAGACCTTCATCAGATAAAACATTTAATACAGTCTTATCTTTAAAGTAAAAATTTGCCTCAACAAATTTCATTTTTATTAGTGAGGGATTAGCCTCGTTAGTGAGAGCCTCTTTCGAGGTAAGAATATATCTGTTCCCAGCTAAATCAATTCCAGAGTACCTAATATTATAAAAAATATCGTCGGAGGAATTCTCTTCATTATTTAATTTATCAGTAATATTTTTTTGATTTTCTGGAATAAGTATTTGATTATTTTGTTTTTTAAAATAATAAGTAAAAATAATTATAAACGCTCCAATAATAAAAAGAATTATTTGTGCAGTAATAAGTTTTTTTTTTCTTTTGATCACTTTATTCCATTTTTTAAAAGGTTATGTATATGAATAATACCCTTAAGCATTCTATTTTTTTTTTTAAAATCTTTATCTGATACTACTAGAAGGCTTGTTATTTTTTTTTCATTCATTATTCCAAGGGCTTTTGAGGCAGGCATATTTTCATTTACAGTATAAGGATTTTTATTTACGTAATTTTGTAAATTATTCTTCAACGTATTTCTGTTAAGCTCTCTTCTTAAGTCTCCATCAGTAATTAAGCCTGATATAAATTTGTTCTTTGTCACAATTAAAACACCAAGTTTTTTTTGGTTCATGATTTTTAAAGCTTCTTTGAATGACTTTTTATAATTTACAATCGGCATTTTTGATCCAGAAACCATTATATCTTTTGCTAACAGTAAAGACTTACCAATGTTTCCACCTGGATGAAATATTTTAAATTTTTCTTTTGAAAAACTTTTTTGCTGCATTACGGTTGTTGCTAAACAGTCTCCAAGTAAAAGAGTAATTGATGTGCTTGAAGTTGGAACCATATTAATCACATCAGCTTCTTTTACTTTAGGAAGTACCAATCTAACATCACTCGCCTTAATTAAAATGCTGTCTGATTTTGATGCCACACCTATAATCTTAATACGATACCTATTTGCATATTTGATCATATTGTTAAGTTCCGCAGTATTCCCAGAGTATGAAAAAATAACCAGTATATCTTTTTTTTCAATTTGACCCATATCACCGTGTAGAGCCTGGGCAGGATCACAAAAAAAACTTGGAACACCTACGCTTGAAAAAGTGGCTGAAATTTTTCTAGCAATCAAACCTGATTTACCTATCCCAGCAAAAATAACCTTGCCTTTACAATTTAAGATTAAATCAACTGCTTTTATAAAAGAATTATTAAAAATTTTTTTAATTTTTTTTAATTCATTAATTTGAATATCTGCTGATTTCCTTGCAAAAGAAATATAATTTTTTTTATTCATTAATGTTCAAAAATATCAAATTTAAATCCGCTTTGATCAAGAGCAACTCTTGTATCTAAGAACGCTAAACATTCATTGAAGATGTTCATTCTGTTTTCACGAATTAGCATTTTTTCCAACTCATTTTTAATCTTATGTAAATATACAACATCATTAGCTGCATACTCTAACTGCTTATCAGATAATTCATTAATATCTTTATTCCAATCACTGCTTCCTTGTCTTTTATCCAGAGATTTATTACAAAATTCTTGAACTAAGTTTTTTAGGCCATGACTATCTGTATAAGTCCTAACAATTTTCGAGGCAATTTTAGTATCGAAGATATTTTTTAATTTACACTTTAGAAAAAATTCTAAGGCACTTTTATCGAATCTTAAAAAATGACCGATTTTTAAAATTTTGTCATTTTCTAAAACTGATACTAAATTTGGAGCTTTGAAACTATTTTTATTTGGTTGGATTATAAAAACGTTTCCATTTTCGTCACAAATTTGAATTAAACTCAACTTATCCCTTTCTGGAATTTGAAGACCTGTTGCCTCAGTATCTATTGCTATACTATTTTTAAATGATCGAGCGATCTCAGTAGTTATGTCCTCTTTAAACTTAGTTATTTTCATATATAAGTGTTCTAAATACCATGAAAAATCAAATTTGCACAATTTT
>MDTG01376143.1_pt1 | contig 10259 bp, 4 predicted proteins | sample 811421 | NCBI WGS metagenome assembly MDTG01 (sample SAMN05326645, study PRJNA326480) | marine metagenome | isolation source: seawater | place: Pacific Ocean: South East | collected 2011 | reverse complement strand
TGAGTCGTCTTTGTCTCGTCGGCAAAAGAAGGAGTTTCTTCTTCTTCTTCTTCTTCTTCTTCTGGAGTTTTTGTGTGTTCCGACCTCCTCTTTATTTCATTTTTATCATTTTTATCATTTTTATCATTTATCCGCTCGTCAAAAAAGTCGTTTCAAAAGAAGAAGAAGAAGAAGTCTTTTTGTCGTCACAATACTACGTACTTTACTCAACATTTTTCTTTTCGGAGGAGGTGTATCTCTCGCGTCGTTCTGCTACTATTACTGCTACTGCTGCTGCTGCTGCTAAGACGAGGACGACGACGTGATACTGCTGCACGTCGTCCTTAGAAAAAGGAAACGCGCGATGGGACCTTTTGCGTGGAAGAAACGACGTAAACGATGATGCCGCGCGGCTTTTGAAAAAACGACACACATTTGAATGTGTAATCGAGATTCCCCATTGTGTGACAAAAAGAAATAGAACAATCATTCGATGACGACGACGAGCGGTCCAACGAGTCCAACGAGAGGAGGAGGAAGACGACGACGTGACGACGACGACGAGAGAAGCGATTCAGCCGCCGCAACAGAAGGAGGAAGAGGGGGAGGGTTGGAATCTCTGCTCCTCTCGAAGAGCGAAGACAGTGGTGGTGATGGCGTCGAAGAGTCCCGTAAACTCGCGAAGAACGCATACGCAAAGTTTGAGGACGACGACGACTCGACGTCTTCGTCGCTGGATCAATCGATCTTTTCCGAAGAAGAGAAACTCAATGATGGTGGCGCCCCAGAGACGCCAAACTCGATCGATCCGGAATGGTTGCGCAGGCAACATTTTTACGCCGCGGCGAGGCACCGAGAGAGAGTTTTGAGTGACGAAGAGAACGAGCATGGGATCACGAATGCGAGACGCACGAGACGAGATGAATTTGGTAATGCTATTATTAACGAGGATGAAGACATGGACAGAGTGACTATGAATTCCGAGGACGTTTTCAGTCGAGACGATACTACCAACGACGATTATTACGAAGAAGGCGACTCGATATTCTCGGAAGATTCAGAATTTCTACGAAACGCACAAAACGCCGCGGCGCATAGGAATCGCGGCGCAGGGTTTAACCCGTTTGGTATGAATATGAATTCAGCGAGTACTAGAAACGTGCGGAATAGTTCAGGAAGAGATATGAGAAGAATCATCATCATCAACAACAACAACAACAACATCGTTAACACTATTATGATGGGTAACAAAAACAACGATAAGAAACAGACAGAAATCGAGTCCGATACAGACGAAGACGATGCGGTCACGACGCCTCTCTTGACGAAAAGTCCGCCCAGGAAAGCTCCTTACATGTCTCCGGGGAGGAAGAAGAGAGGAAGAGACAGAGGAGAAGGAGGAGGAGGAGGCGCGGACAACACCAACACTCGCAATCATCAACCTCAAGTGGACAATTTTGTGCCTTTACGAGCGAGAGACGTTTTAGAGCACTCCGCGGACTTTTACGACACTTCGGTAAACTCGGGGTTATCTCCGTTTGAAGTCGCGCGTAGGTTACGAAAGTTCGGCCCGAACTATGTCCCTGGCGAGAAATTCGATTACCGTCAGATGATGAAACACGCGTTTCGCGAGTTCAACGCGCCAGCCGGCAGGGTGATTTTCTTTGCCATTTTCTTACAATCGTTGCAGGCTATAGATCCAGCGAAAACGCTCGACTCTTTGATTGACGTTTTAGTCTTATTTTTGGTTTTCTGTGCTAACTGTTACGTCGGGTGGTCCGAAAGCAGAGACGATGGCGCTTTGATGACAGGTACGGAAGTATCGACGTCGGCTTTGACTGCGACAAAAGGTACATCGACGACGAGACAATCGCAGAAACAAATCTTAGAAAACATGACTCGAACGAATGCGCCAAGAAACGGACAGTTTCCCGCGTACGCGACTGTTATTCGCGATAACGGTAAACAGATGCGCGTGTCCTCGAAATCGCTCGTGCCTGGGGATATAGTCGAATTGCGTGTCGGTCAAATCGTGCCGTGCGATTGCGTCTATCGGGGCTCGGGCGTTTTATTCGTCACAAGAAACTCAAACTATCTAATCAATACCGCGATACCGTCAACACCATCGTCCTCATCATTGTTTGTGAATGATACACCGCGCGGTGGTGCTGTTGGTGGCGATGAATTATCCATGCTCTTTGGCGATGATAACGAAATGGACTCGCTGGATTTAATCGGCGTTTCCGAAGGCGAACCCATTTTAGGAGGGAGTATCATTTACGCGGGATGTGGTGCCGCGATTGTAGGTAGAACCGGTCCTCGAACAGCTATTGCGCGTAAAATGCAACAGATTAAGCAAATAGAAGAAAATCACGCGAACGCTGCTGGTATTTTAGGTTTCTTCTCGACGACTTCGGCTACTCATCAAAATCGCTTGAGAAAACCATCTATGGTTCGCTCGAAATCGTTTGGTGCTCTTTTTGGAACGTCGACTTCAACGCCACGACGTAGTCATCATTATCGTCATCAAATATCTACGACGGCGCTTACCACTGTTGCTGCATCGCCGAGAGGGTCTGCTTTTGATCGTTCTTTAGATCTCGTGATGACGGGCGTCGCTGTGGCATCGTTTGCCTCAGCGTTTTCACTTTGGCTCTTCTTAGTCGTCGCTGGTAGAGGATTTTGGTTCGCGTGCTCCTTTGCAACCGTGCTGTGCGTGTGTGCGTTGCCAATAGCAGTGAGAGTCGTCGTGCACGCGACTGTCGCTTTGGGAATTCGAAGAATGGCGAAAGCGCGAGCGTCTCCCGGGTATAGCCCAGGACTCGATGATTACTATCCCGAGTATTATTTGAACGAACAGTCGAACAGAGAACATCTGAACATGCAACAACAACAAAAACAACAACAGTCGAATAAAGAAGCGTCGAGTAGTAGTAACCCGATGTCAGCCTTCGTTGGTTCGACGACGACGAGAAATTTTGGTGTTAGCCGATTAAGTGCAATTCAAGACGTTGCCGCGATGCAAGCTCTTTTCTGCTCGACTTCGTGCTGCGTCGTCGATCGTTTCGCGACTCGTATAGTCGGAGAACCTATTGTATTTGCTGATAGTTGCCAACCGAGGGACGTTTTAGTCGCCGCGGCGTTGGCGTCGCGATGGTGGAAGAATTCATATTCCGTCATGGAATCAGCAACACCATCCACGGCGAGATCGAATAACAATGCGTTTGAACAGCATTTATTAGCAGACGCCGAAATAAATTTAACATTTGACGATTCTGTCGATCGCGCCATCGCCGAGCGTCTAGCGGAAGATGGTTTGAGTTCACTCTCAGAAACCTACATCCAGAAAACATACGAACCGTACGATTCCGTAGTAAAACTCTCGAGAGCAACAATTTCCAGAGACGAAGCTGTGGATGGTTCAAATTCTGGTGTCTTTGCCGTAGCCAAAGGATGCTTAGAATCTATAGATAATTTAGTCCGACGGGAAACTATGATCTCTCGCGCCGGGAACGAAGAAAATGCGAAAAAAGTTTTCAAAGCGTTAGATGAGGCTCGAAATCGCGAGAAGATGTTTGAACGACGAGGTCTGCGATGTGTAGCAGTTGCGTGCGCGTACGACGTGCAAACAACCGCTGAGATGTCCGAAAATAGCGCGCAAAACCAAGGCAGTATCGTGAACGGGTGGGTCTTTCTAGGTATCTTTGCCTTCTCGCGACGCATCCGACAAGATTGCAACGCCGGCAGAGACGCACTGAAAGCTTTAGGCGTGGACGTTAAACTATTCACTTCTGCTTCGGAATCATTCGCAAAAGTGCGAACGGAACAGTTGCACAATCCAAGACGCGTGCTTTCGTCGACGAGAACAGGCAACGTGGGAGAAGAGTATGCGTCTTCATCTTTAATTGATAATCAAGATACGGACTCAGAACTCAACCGGTCTGAAAATGTGAGTCAAAAAGGTTCACGCCATCCTTCAGTATCTCCTAAAGTGCAATCGTTGTATACAAACGCGGGTAAACGATACGAAGGCATCGTTCGAAACTGTCGAGACGTTTTAGAAGGTCGCCCACCACCAGAGCCAGTGTCATCCGAGCAAAGAAGCGATTTCGTTTCCGATGCCGAAAGAGGTATTCGATCGTCTACGATTCAATCGACACCTACGACGACAGTCACAACAACATCTGTCGTTCCAATCGATAAAGTCGATTGCTTCTTCGAGTGTAGCAACGCTGAAACCAAAGCGAACATCATTCGAAGGTTCAAGCAAGCCGCAATGCATCAAAACAGTCGACACAACCAGCGAGTTTTGAGCAGTAGCAGGAAAGTTATCGTCGGCGTTCTAGGAGATCGTTTGGAAGATTTACCCGCCATGCGAGCCTCCGACGCTGCCTTTGCCGCGTCGCAATTGTCCACCGATGCCGCCATTCGAGTTGCTGATTTCATTATCTCAAAACCATCGCTTGCACACGTCGCTTCAGCTATTGTCGAAGCGAGGGCTGTTTTTGCTCGCGCAAAGACGTATGTGTTGTACCGCATCATCTGCACATGTCACTTACTGACCGTGTTTGTCTTGTATGCTTTTCTCGTGTTTCCGAACGAAATCAATGTGGCGTGGCCGAAAACGTTCACGTTGCCGGTCATCGCATTGGCGTTATTAGCTTCCGTGAACGATTGTGTCGTCTTATCAATTGCGTACGATTTCACGAGGCCGTCCGCGTCGCCCGAAGCGTGGCGATTGCCTTGCATCTTAGCCTCTGGATTAGCTATGGGGTTCGTCGCCACATTCACTACGTGCTTCGTCGCGCGAGAAATCTTCTCCAGTTCAAACGCAAATTTTCGTTTGCTCGAAGCGCTGGACATCGCACCAGAAACTTACGAACAGGCCAAGTGCATGATTTTCTTGAAGATGGCTCTGACGGATGCATTCTCAGTGCTGTGCGCGCGTTCAGATGGTCCAGATCCGTTTTGGACGTTAGCACCGGGCGGGTTTTTATTCTTAGCCACCATGGCGTCTTCTTTTGCCTCCATTTTGCTTACGAGACACTGGCCATTTCACGAAATGTCACCATGTACGTTTGAGCAAACATTGTTTTGCATATGCGTTGCTTTATTGAGTTTTCTCTTGCAAGATGCCGCGAAAACAATCGCGTACAGGGCGCTAGTCAGGGCAGAGTGGATGCCTGAACGCAGACGTTTATCATCCGCGGAAACGAAACGAATTTCCGCGGTTGCGGTGAGAGACATCGATTTAGAACGCAGAGAGGCGTTGCGCAAAGCGATTAAAGCGAAAACATCGAAAGATAACGAAGCCACTGGAGCTACTTTCACGCCAAGAAATGAGCCACCAACTCCATCGTTCCGAAGAAAAGCCAGCGACTCTCCTTTACGACCGGGTCAGCGCACGCCGACGGCGGGGAACGATGCCGCATATTTCAACAGTGCTCAAAAATTTAACGCGTCGCCGCACAAATCGCCTCGTCCATTGGAGACCACGATCGAAGAAGATGAAGAAGAAGGAAGACAAGAAGATGATGGGCAACAGAAACAACAAGAACAAGAACAAGCTAACGCATATGACGACGACGACGCGGAAGGGTTATCCTCTATCGATGAAGGCGATGAAGACGACGACGACCACTTTGGCGCTCGCCCGACATCTCTCTACGACTCGCCCGCAGAGGAACCGGAAACTGTTTTGCAAAAGAAACTCCGAGCAGAAAAAAGTGAATTAACCATCGGTACCTTCACTCGTTTAACGTTCGGGTACCGCACGATATTGAACAAAGAGTTGAAACAACTTTCGCTCTCCATCGACTGGTCTCGAGCCTTTCGCGATTTACGTAGAGCGAAAGCAGATTTACAAGTTGGCGCTTTGTTGGATGCGCACGCGACGTTGCGATGTTTAGACGCCGATTGTGGCGTTGGAGCGTTTTCAATGATGTTGGCAGAGAAGCTGGCGGCGAAGAATTTGCAAACAAGATCGAAAATTAGTGATATTGGTCAGACGATGAGCCACGATGGGGATGGAAGTAACGACGACGACGAGGAGTACGACCTTTCATCTTCTGACTCAGAGAATTCAGAGATCGAAATGGGCTTGAAAAAGTCGCCTACGAAAAGGAAGAAAATGACTTCCGATGAAGAAATTGAAGAAGGGTCGTCCTTAAACGGTCGCGTCGTGGCGCTTGAACTCTTATCGTCTTCTTTAGTGTGCTTAAAACACGCTTTAGAAGAAATTAACGAAAACGACATCGACTGCCCGTTCCGTGCAGTGGCGTTGCATCGCGGTACCTTGGACGTGTTCAAAGTGAAACCAATGTCCTATGACGTAGCATATAACGCGTTTGGTTTCGAACGCATCCCAAAAGGTGCCAATTTAAGAGCTGCTGCGAGAGCGTTTGCAATGTCTGTCAAAACGAACGGTTTAGGTTTCATAGCCGTGCATGCGGCGAAGAGCGCGGACGCTCGATTTCACTCTTTGTATCGAAATGCCTTCGTCGCGTCTTCGTCGACGACTTTACCTTCGTCACCAACAGCGTCTTCCGTATCGATGACCACGGCTGAAGACGTCATCGACGAGTTACATAGACTCGGTGTCGCTTACAACGTTACGACAAAGTCTTATCAGTTACGAATTGAAAAGATTGGCGAATATAATCGGAGAATTTTAGAGATTTATTTACACGGCGTCGCGATGGACGACTCGTTAGATTTAGAGAGGATGTGTTCGGACGCGAAAGTGGCGGAATTCTTATCGCAAAACGATCGAGGCGATCATTTTTCGTTCACGCAAATCGTAGCGCACATAACCTTGTAATATTGTGAAATGACTTCTGTATTTTATATAGCACCAAGGTCTTTTAAAAGGAAGTTTATTCTTATTGTTTTCTAAGGAGTCGCATCGCATTTACCTATACATTTGACTTCAATCTTCCCTCCTTTCCCACTCCCTTCGTACTTCTTCACGAACGAATCGCACCCCAAACTCATCCGAGTATCCACCCCTGTATACGGATTCACCCCTTCTGCGGTTTCGCACAAACCTAAAACCTGATATCGATCGATAACTGCCTCGGTAAAATCGGCGTTTTTAATCTTCATCTCGCCCATATCCGATCGAATAAAGTTCGCGCCAACCGCCACGGCGTCTTCGAAATTCGCTCCTCTTAATAAAACGTAATCGAATAAGACATTGGAGACGTCTGAGCCGTGCACGTCGGCGTTTGGCATTATCGCTCGTGTCATAACTGCCCCTCGCATATCTGACTTTGAAAAATTCGTGTTTCGTAGCTCAGCTTCCACCCAAATCGAGCCTCTCAAGTCCAAATTTGAGAAATCTTTGTTCGAGTGCTCCGACTTGGAGAAAAAATCCACTCCGTCCAATTGATGTACTTTCAAGTCGGTGACTTCGGATGCGACGTCGTCGTCTAGAAATTCAGCTCTGGCGAGAGATGGGATCGATGCGTGTACGGATAAAGCGGTAGCCAGGGAGAGGAGGATGGACGTGAACGCTTTCTTCGTGCCGTAAGACGTGCTCGGCGCGTCGTCGTTTCCATTTCTGATTGATGATGACGACGACGACGACGACAAAGAAGAAGAAGAGACTTCAAACGCCAATTGGCGATTCGTAGTCGACTTGTCTTCGACAGGGGAACGTTTCCTCTCGCGTGCAGCGATGCCGCGAGTTATGGACGACGACGGTAGAGTTGCGCGAGTTGAAGAAAACATCTTTGCGTACATTTTTTGTGAAGAGTTGCTTTTAGAGGTGGTAAAAAATTAAACATGGCACTCTCTCTCTCTCTCTCTTGGCGACTCTCTGTGACTCTCTCGCATGCGCGCACGCGCGTGAACTCTTCAATTAGCATCACGCGATTGTAATCGAATTCACCATCACACCTTTCTTTGGGCAGTCGTTCGGATGGGTCTCCATCTTTGAGATTTTCATGACGACGTCCATGCCTTCGGTCACTTTACCGAACACGGGGTGCGCGCTTGGAGAGGATCGATCGAACCAGTCCAAGAAGTTATTGTGGACGGTATTGATGAAGAACTGCGAGCCGCCTGAATTTTTCTGCCCAGTGTTGGCCATCGATAACGTTCCAACGTCATTGCTGATCTTTTGCGTGAGCTCATCCGGGATGCAGCCTTCGCGTGCGTCTCTCGTGATGACCTCTCCGGTGCTTAAATTATTGAACTTTGAGTTTGGAATAGGGCCACCCGTGCCAGCGTTGGGAGCGCCGTTTTTCTTCGAGTGCGGGCATCCGAATTGGAGCATGAACCCATCTATCACGCGGTGGAAATGCAATCCGTCGTAAAAGCCGGTCTTACACAAATCGATAAAGTTTGAGCTCGTCAAAGGCATCGTGTCGAGATACACTTCCGCTTTGAAAGACCCCTCCGTCGTGTCGAATGTGGCAATAGGATTGGACATTGCTGCTTTTGCGGGCGTCGAGAATGCCTTTTTGGACGACGCGCGCTTGGTCGCCGCGTGTCTGAGAGAATTGGTGGTGCCTGTGGAAACTAAAGCGCGAAACGAACGAACTAAAGCTGCCGAGGGGGAGAGCATTTTTGTGACGGCGCGAGACGAAAGAAGAAAAATCTCTCTCTCTCTCTCTCGCGCGCACGCAGAAGGGTCACATCTTCAATCAACGAGAGTATAACATAATAATAGTGTAGTAGGGTATATTAAAAAGCTATGAATTGTTTAAGATCAATCGTCGTCATTCTCACGTGCGAACGAAAGTTAATTAATGTGTCTGGAATTCTTTCGCTTGCTCTTCCTCCGGAAGTCAATCTCGCGAACGTCCTTCTCGATGGATCCACCTCCAACATCAGCATATCCGTTTCCACCGGTCCACGTGTACCCGGACGAAATCAATGGATTTTTCAACAAGTACTCGTTCGTGAATTCGTCTTCGTGCTTTTTCTTTTTCTTTTTCTTACCTTTGACTTTTGGCGCGAATTCTCCAAGACCGTTGGCCTCGTCTTCAGCTTGTTTCAAACCTTCGGAGATCCAGTCGCGACCGCCGACAGTATCTAAGGAAGGTAAGTCTTTGCTCAAAAAGTTATCTAATCGATTTAAAACAGCAGACTCGACGTTATGTTGGACTAGCATTTGGCCGCCGTGACCGTCGGAACCGTACAAGTGCGCATGTCGAATCTTGGCTTTGTTTTTTGGACCCCTCCACGTGTGGTCTTTATACGACTCCAAGTGCGCAGTGTGGCCGGAGCACACCGGTGCGGCTTGTCTAAACGTCGAGGAGGTGAAACAGTTGCAACTGCTGTCGCACACCGTCGCGCCTTCACTAAACGCTACGTCGATGTACGGATCGTTGTGATGTAACGCCATGACCAAATAGTTCATATCGTCTTTAATCGAATCTAATTGTTTGTTGTATCGAACGCCATCAATGCGCATCAAAAACGGACGACTAGATGAAGAGGTTTCATCATGCGGTTTTCCGACTATGAATACTTGGAAGGGTAATCCTTTAAACGCGTCCGAGGCTTCTTTCAACTTTTTCGCGCGGAAGAAGACGATGCGCGGGGTAGAAACCGGGCCACCGATGCGTCCTCCGTGGTTCAAGGTCTTTTTGAAACCTTTGACAACTTCCGCGACGTGCTCTTCGCCCAAGTGTAAAACGATTGTCTTCTCTTCGTGCTTCGTGTTCGCAATTAACGAGTCGCCGGTAATCATCGGAACGGACATCGTTATCCGATTCGTCAAGCCTTTTCTCGCGTCGTCTTTTGACTTTGAAAGCTCAATGTCATGCATCCCATTTTTGTTCCCGATGACTTCTTGCTTGACTCGAACGTCGCCGGCGCCGGGTTCTTTGGCTTCCTTTTCCGTCATTTCAACCACTAATTCGAATGCTTTCGGTTCACCTTCGTAAATTTCAGTTACCGCGGGCAGTTGTAACGTTTTGAACGATCTTGCGATGAGCAAACCAAGCGCCGCTTGCTTCTTCCCAATCACGATGGCTTTATACGGTTTCGGTCCAACCAGAGCATTCGGTTCTGCTTGGTTAATGATTGTTTGATCTCCATTAAATTGAGGCTCCGTAGCATTTGAAGATAAATCAGCCGGCGCCGGCGCCTCTTTTTCTTTATCCTTCTTCTTTTTCAAAAGCATTCTGCGATTAATCGTTTCCAATTCAGATTCTTCCTGTGATTCTTCTTGTTCAGCCGCTTCTTCGGCTTTTTCCATCGTCTCCATGGTACCCACATCAGAATCCGAGACTTGCGAGGTTGATTCTCCCTGTTCACCCGCTTCTTCG
>MDTG01275984.1_pt1 | contig 10259 bp, 10 predicted proteins | sample 811421 | NCBI WGS metagenome assembly MDTG01 (sample SAMN05326645, study PRJNA326480) | marine metagenome | isolation source: seawater | place: Pacific Ocean: South East | collected 2011 | reverse complement strand
GTTTGCTTCCCTCATAATCAAGCGTGGCTGCAACAACCAAAACTTGCTCTGCTTCGGCGATATTTGCCGCCGCGGCCAGTTTAATCGGATCACCAGCCAGTAAATCGGCGCCGCGAAACCGTCGCTCATGGGTCAGGCTATGCGGCAACCGCCGCAAGCTAACAAGACCTTGGTAATGATCCACCGCATCCTGCCAGCCAGCAATCCAGCTATTACTTTTCAGCCAAGCGCTTGCTCCATCTGGATCTTTCCAAACAGGAAAAACTAAAATTGGCGGACTTTGTAATTCCGCCCACTGCAATTTAGCATTTTGCATTGCTGCACGTATTCGCTCGGCATCAAAACAAAAATCCAACCGCGCGATATATCGTTTTTCGAGGTTCTTTTCCTCAATAATATGAACAAAATCGGTGAACGCGTCATATGAGTGCGCCGCAGCAAATTCGTCTTGCTCTGCGCTTGATATTAACAGCCGGTTTAACACTTGACGAAAGGCTGTTTGCGCGGCGGCATCAACACCTGACTGTTGTGCTTCAGCAGTGCTAGCAGCGACTTTGTCGATTGCAATGCCAGCTGCGCCAAAAACAGGTTCATCGCAACGGCTGGCAATTTTACCGATTGCCGGGGTCGTAGCTGTAAGGCATATCATAACCATGGTCACAAGCCAGTTTGAATGGAAAATCTTGCGTGGGATGAATTTTGAAAATCTGTATAAGATTAATTCTGGATGCATACTGTCAAATGCCTGTTATATTTATGCAGGAATCATACCGCTATTCGCTATGTTATATCACCCCAATCGATTGAGGCCAGCATGGTTAATCGACAAAAACCACCAAAACCCCTAAAATATAGCGATTCTGGTGTCGATATTGATGCCGGCGATGCACTGATTGGTGATATTGCCCCTCATGCCAGACGTACACGCCGTGCTGGCGCAAATTCGAAACTCGGTGGATTTGGCGGGTTATTTGACCTGAAAGCGGCCGGTTTTACCGACCCAATTCTGGTAGCCGCTACTGATGGTGTTGGTACCAAGCTTGAACTCGCTAAACAAACCGGATTGCATCGCGGCATTGGCATTGATTTGGTGGCCATGTGTGCAAATGATATTCTGACTCAAGGCGCAATGCCGCTGTTTTTTCTTGATTATTTTGCAACTGGGAAGCTGGATCGGGGAATGGCAACTGCAGTAATCGCGGGCATTGCTGATGGCTGCCTTTTGGCAGATTGCGCACTGATTGGTGGTGAAACAGCTGAAATGCCCGGCATGTATCCGGCTGGCAGTTATGATATAGCTGGATTTTGTGTTGGCGCCGCCGAACGTGGCAGTTTGCTTACCTCCGAACGACCAAAGGCAGGTGATATCGCGATTGCCTTGCCATCATCCGGCATCCACTCAAATGGCTATTCGTTGGTTCGAAAAATTATCGAATTGTCCGGGAGTGCTCTTGAGGCAGCGCCTCCTTTTGACAGCACGGCGGCTACATTGGGTGACGCCGTCATGGCGCCAACCAGGATTTATCAGAAAGCCATCGCCATCTTGTTACGAACAGGTAAGATAAATGGCATTGTCCATGTTACCGGCGGCGGATTAATAGAAAACCCGCCCCGCGCTTACAATGATAATCTGGCATTACATATAAATTGTGCGGTCCGACCATTGCCGCCAATTTTTGGCTGGTTGCGTGATCAAGGAGCAATGGTAACACAGGAATTAGCACGCACATTTAATTGCGGTATTGGTCTGCTGATTTTTGTCGATAACAACAATTCTGATGATATCTTAAGCGCGTTGCAAAGTGGCCCAGAGCCCGATGCATGGATAGCTGGACAGTTGACCAATCGCAACACTGAAAGCTCTGTTGTGCTTAATCAGAGCGATAGCTGGCTACGACGGTAATGCTAAAGCTTGCGGTTCTCATCTCTGGCCGCGGCAGCAATATGATTAAACTTGCCGAAGCGATAGCGAAAGACCAGCTTAACGCACGCATCGCCATTGTAATCAGCAACCAGCATTGCGCGGGCCTCACCTATGCGGCCAATTTGGGCGTTCAAACAAAAGTTATAGAGAGAAAAAATTTTACATCGAGGCATGGCCATGATTCGGCCATCCGTGATACTATTATTTCATCAAATGCGGATTATGTGTTTTTAGCCGGATATATGGCTGTTTTTGGCGCCGATTTCACCAATGCGTTTGCTGGCAGATTGATCAATATTCATCCCTCATTACTACCTGATTTCAGGGGTCTAGACACACACAGGCGTGCGATCGAAGCACAGGCAAAACACCATGGTGCGACAGTACATCTTGTAACGGCAGAACTTGACGAAGGGCCAATCATTCTTCAAGCACAACTGTCAGTCTTGCCAGAAGACGATGCAGATCATTTGGCTCGGCGCGTGTTACAGCTTGAACACCGCCTTTACCCCTTTGTATTGAAATGCCTGTGCGAGGGTTATCTGACCCTTTTTGCAGACCAGGTGACATGGCATAATCCGGACCGAGCCCTGCAATCAGCATCTGCGGATAGCCGCCACGATCTGGCCAAAGCCTTGAAATGGCCTTGACAGGGTCAGTCACAGCCAGTCACCAACGTCCGTGAGAGTGATGACAATAATGAGTCGAAACAATTTGCCAGTTGGTAAAACTGTTGATCTGCGCCGTCGTTTCAGCCATATTTTCTACAGAAGTCGCGGTACGGTATTTGAACGTTCGCGCTGGACCTTCGGAGTTTACAGGGGAGCGCCAAGAAATGGATACAAGTTCACTCGATAAGCAGGCAAAACAGCATCTAAAAGTATACGAAAATGTTATGTTTGCGGCCAAAATCTGCATTGTTGCTATTATTGCCACATTGATCGTTATGGCAGCTACTCTAGTATAAAACTTGTTGCAACAAAAATATCGAGGCGGCATTAATCCGCCTATTGGATTGGGTTATTTAAATGCTAAACGCATTAACAGAATCGTCACCAGTTATGTCGTGATTTCACAGCCAGCAAAGAAATAGCTTATTTCAATCGCCGCATTTTCTGGGCTGTCTGACCCATGAACCGAGTTTGCTTCAATAGACACAGCAAAATCTTTGCGGATTGTGCCATTAGCCGCATCGGCGGGATTGGTTGCGCCCATAACCTCACGATTGGCAGCGACAGCATTCTCCCCCTCTAGCACCTGCAAAACTACTGGACCAGATATCATAAAGGCGACCAAATCATTGTAAAATGGTCGATCTTTATGCACCGCATAAAATGCCTTGGCTTCAGCTTCGGTTAATTGTTTGCGTTTCTGCCCTACGATACGAAGACCAGCGGCTTCGAGTCGAGCATTAATTTGACCGGTAAGATTTCGGCCTGTTGCATCGGGTTTGATGATTGAAAAGGTTCTCTCGATAGCCATTGTGAATCCTTTTATTTATGGGCCTGGCCGACCTTGTGCCAACCCAGAGTGAAAGCCAAAATTGAGATGTCTTAATACGGCAAGCAGGCTTGCATATACAACCCCTAATCGTGGTAGTTTTCAGAAAATCATACCGGGTTTCACAAACCATCACTGCCACCAAATCGACCTGCGGTTAGGACTTCTTTTCCCAACCGCCACCAGCCGTTTGAGTAAAATAAGCCATTTCAGTTTCAGACTGCGTTTTCCATCGCTGCCATTGTGACCGGGCTTGATGTAACTGCGCATCTGATTTACCGTCAAACACCACAAATCCACGTTTAAAATCGACCCAGCTATGAGGCTCTGCCCCACACAACAGCATTACATAATCTGCATTTATGGGATTGCTGCTCATATCGCTACACACCCACACCGACGCCAGTTCGGCCCCTGGGGACGCATCCAAACCATGCGGCAACCAGCTATTTTGATCATGGCTCCACAATGCATCATCTATGTCCACGGCAGCTGGTTTTGGGCAAAGAATAAGCATCTTTTTGCCCGTGCCAAGCGCCTTTTGAACGAGCATCAATACCACATCATTCACACTCATGTCGCCGAGTTGGTAAAACCCTATTTGCAACATAATACCGGTCGCTTAGTCTGCGTCACTATCTGCCACGGCATAATCACTATCTCGGCTCACATCCTGCCAATTATCGATCAACTGATTTAACAGCTTTACGCCATATCCAGTTCCGCCTTTCGGGACCGTTGCTGTGGCTTTATCTGACCAAGCTTTGCCAGCTATATCGAGGTGCGCCCATGGTGTATTGTTGACGAATTTAGCTAAAAAACATGCAGCAGTGATGGCACCACCATACGGCCCGCCAATGTTTTTCATATCGGCAATGTGTGATTTAAGCATTTTGTGATAGGCCGCTCCCATTGGCATATGCCAGACTGGTTCTGCGGACCGGTCACCAGCCGCCTGTAATTGCCCAGCCAACCCGCTACTATTGGTGAACATACCACCAAATTCCTTGCCCAATGACACAATAATCGCCCCAGTAAGCGTTGCCAAATTAACCATCATCCGCGGTTTGAATCGGGTCTCTGTGTAGTGCAGGGCATCAGCCAGCACTAGGCGGCCTTCGGCATCTGTATTGATCACTTCTATGGTCTTGCCAGACATGGCTGTGACAACATCACCCGGGCGCTGGGCATTGCCATCGGGCATATTTTCAACCAATCCAATCACCCCAACCACATTCTTGTTGATTTTGCGGCCGGCGATGGCGGCCATTGCGCCAGTTACTGCCGCTGCACCGCCCATATCCCACTTCATATCTTCCATGCCTTTGGCTGGTTTCAGGGAGATGCCACCTGTATCAAACGTCACGCCTTTGCCAATGAGAGCCAGCGGTGCTTCATCACCGCCACCACGCCAGTTAATCACTACAAGACGTGACTCCCGACGGCTTCCCTGACCAACGCCAAGCAACGCCCCCATATTCAGCTTTTCCATCGCGGCTTCATCCAGAATTTCAACCGCAAGACCGAGATGTCTCAGTTGACTACAGCGCGATGCAAATGTTTCGGGAAATAATTTATTTGCCGGTTCAAACACCAAATCGCGTGCCACAAACACTCCATTAGCAAGGGCTTTGCGGTCAGCCACCAGCGGGCTATCTGCCTGTAAGCCATGCCCACCAACGGTGAGCTGCACCTGCAAATCATCTGATTTATTGTCGGTGAAATATTTATCAAAATGATAGGACGCCAGCTCTGCCCCGAAACAAATGTCAGCCAGCACAGTATTTTCAAGCTGATGGTCGCATAGCCAACCACGTTTTGCATTGGTTTCTTCAAGGGCAGAGAACAACTGGCCGCCTAGATTTTCAGCGGCTGTGCCAGCGCTTAAGGCGGCCCCAATGCCGACGAGCAGGTAACTTGTACGATTATGATAGGCGTGCATGGTTTTGCCAAAAGCACCAACAAACTTCACTGCCGCCATTGCATCAATCAGATAGGCGGCAACATCTTGATCAAGCATTGGTACAATCTGCCCCCCATTTGCGATAAGACAAATCATTATGACGTCGCCTTTTGGAGCGTTTGCGGCAAAGTTAAGCTTTAATTTAGTAGGCATATCACTCTCTTTATCTAAATGTAAAATTTGATCAGACTATTCACCAATAAATATGGCTGATTGCCCGGCTGTCAATCCATCTGCGCATCACATATGGTTTTGCCACAAGTGGCAAGAGTGTGGTATGGACGAACTAGTGAGCACATGAGGATATTAATGCAGTTTAATCTGTATATTTTCAACCAGCTATTTCGGACTTGCATGGCTCTGATCACGGTATTGATCAGCATTATTTGGCTTTTTCAAAGCATTAGATTACTAGAATTTGTTGTGGATAAAGGCGCTTCGGTGGGAGACTTTTTCACGATGTCAGTAACAGCCATGCCGCTATGGCTGATGATTACCTTACCAATATCGGGATTTATTGCTGTGAATTGGGTTTTTAGCCGTATTCTCGCAGACCGCGAACTCACAGTTATGCAGGCAGTTGGGCTCAGCCCATTTCAACTTGCGAAGGCACCAATTGCACTAGGGCTGGTGTTGTCCGCATTTTTGACCGTAAATTCAGTTTACATTTTGCCAAACTCATTTCAAACCTACAAGAATCTTCAATTTAAACTGCGTCATAGCATCCCCACGGTTTTGTTGCGCGAGGGCGTGTTTATCGAAATTGTTGATGACTTAACGATGTTTATCGGCAAAAGGGGCGAAAACGACGTTTTAAAAGATATTTTTATACATGATATGCGCAACGAAGAACGAGTGATCACAATGACGGCCGAAACTGGCAGATTCGTAGATCGTGATGGCGTGCCAACGCTGATCTTACAAAATGGCGAACGTTCTGAAGGCGATGACGAAGGACAAACGGGTGCTGTCCTACTTTTTGAGAGTTACTCTCTATCAATCACACAAAAAAATGACCAGCCGACTACACGTCATTCGATCGATATGAATGAGGATACCATCCGAAATTTGCTATCGCCTGACATCGCTACCTCACCAAAATATTATCTACAACGTCATGCCGAAGCCCATTACCGGATAGCCTCACCTTGGCTTGGGCTTGCCTTGACAATGTTATCTGCCGCACTGATCTTGAAAGGACAAATCCGCCGTGATTTATGGTCAAAACGCGTCATGGCCAATGTAAGCGCCTGTGTGCTTGTAATTATTTGCGTGGTGATGACCCGAGGATGGGCCAGTAATCAGGCGGCTTTCTGGCCGTTAATTTATTTCAGCATTGCATCACCGATTGGATTTGCTGGTTGGCATCTGATCAGTCCAAAAACGCCAGCATTGGAGGCACAAACATGAGCCAATTTGCCCCATTTGGGATATTGTTTCGATATTTTGCTCTGCGTTTTGCTGGCTGGATATGTCTTTGCTTGTTTGGCCTTGTCTCAATTATCAGTTTAATACAAACCATCGAGCTTGTGCGACGGGTGAGTGTTCTGAGACGCACCGTTCCAGATATAAATTATGTTGGTATGGCTGCGTTGAATATCCCCAATGTCATGCATATGATTTTACCGTTTGCTGTTTTAACCGGGGCTATTTTGTGTTTTTCGTCATGGAACCGTAGCAATGAATTTGTTGCCGTTCGTGGTTTTGGACAATCAATCTGGGCCACTCTAGGCCCTGCATTATTTGCCAGTTTTATGGTGGGCATGGGATTTATTACCGTGGTTAACCCCATTGGGGCTGTCACATCACTTGCCTATGAGGCAAAAATGGCTGAAATTTTTGGTACCGATAAAAATGATCTGGCGGTATCAGAGAGCGGCATTTGGATTCGCGACGATCTTCCCGATAACCGCTTGATTTTCCGCGGTGAGACACTAGACGCAGACACATCAAGAATCCTAAATCTAATAATTTATGAATTCAACGAAACGTCAAATTTACGCCGTGTTATAAAAGCTGACTCCAGCCAATTAACGGAAAACGGCTGGATGGTTGAAAATGCAGTCAGCTGGCAAAACAACGGTTCAGAAAAAATACTGGGCAACGTCATTTTGCCTACGGGTCTTGGCGCGCTGAATTTGCAACGATCCAGCTTGTCTCCCCGCGCCTTGTCAATTTTTCAATTGCCATATTTTATCCTATCACTTGAACATGCTGGAATACCGGCTACAGCTCACCGCATGCATCTTTACCAGCTATTAGCATTGCCACTTATGATGATTGGTATAACTATGCTGGCGGCGCGTGCCACACTCACAAATAGTTTACGTGGCAGCCGGTCTCGTCTGTTCATACGAGGGGTAATGTTGGCTACGTTCATATTCATATTCACTCATTTTATGCAAGTCATGGGCGCATCTCTGCGCGTGCCTATAATTGTTGCAGCATGGACACCAGCATTCACCGTATTTTTAATTGGGGCCATCATTCTTGCCCGAGGTGACGAAGCATAAATCAATTATCAGCCTAGACCCAGCCTTGACAATAGAGGGGTCGTAAAAAGGAATATTCTCATTGATCTATCAAGATTTAATTAAGACATTCACTTGTGGCCTTATTCTGATAAGCGTGCTGATCCAGCCGTCATATGCGGCTATTGAGATTGTTGCAAAAGTGAATGGCCAACCCATCACCAATTATGAATTAGAGCAGCGCATAAATTTCCTTGCTGCCGTTACCAATATTCAACTGAATGATACCAGCAGTCAGCGTATTAAAACTGATGCCTTGCAGATGCTGATTGATGAAAAGCTGAAACTTGCCGCTGCGCAGGATGTCGATCCTAACATTGCTGCGCGCAGCGTTGCAATGGCGCGTGACCTTGTCGACAGCTCGTTCAAGCAGAATGGCAAAAACGGCTTTGAGGTTCTGCGCGAATTACGACTAGACACAGCATCTATCCAGAAGAAATTTGTGACCGATCTGGCATGGGCCAGTTTCATTCAGGCAAAATTTGGCAGCAAATTGGGCGATATTGATACCAAAATTGACACTGAGCTTGCTAGGATTTTGGAAGATGCAACGAAACCACAAATCCGGGTCAGCGAATTGATTTTGGTACCCGAACCAAGCCGCCCTTTGCAAGAAACCCTGCGACTAGCTGATGAGATTGTCGCAGCTGTCGGCCAGGGGGCCAATTTCAACGCAATTGCCCAACAATATTCGGTGGCCGGCAGCGCCCAAAACGGCGGACGTCTTGGTTGGTTATCGACAAGCCAATTGCCAGAAAATGTTAGCAATTCACTTGGCAAGTTAGACGTAGGCGATGTAACACCACCAATCCAGCAGGATGGCGCTGTTTTGCTGTTTCAGAAAAATGGCGAACGTCAAAATGGTCAGGCTGATTCTAGCCAGGATCGTGTATGGCTTACCCGTGCCTTGATTCCACTCGCACCGGGAGCGGCAAACGCCGACCGACTTGAAGCAGCAGCACGCCTTGAACGCGATACCGCGGATATCTCAAGCTGCCCAGATTTGTTGACACTTCATCAAAGCTATGGGTCCAACATGCAAGGCCGGCTGGATAACATCATTATCGGCAGTCTGGCCCCGCAAATGCTTAACCTCTTGACTGAATTACAACCCGGCATGGCTAGTGCACCACTATCCTTTAGCGAGGGGGTTGCGGTATTCATGCTTTGCAAACGTGAAAAGGCAAAAATTGATCTACCATCTCGCGAAGATGTCAAGCGTAGCATTGTCGAAAAATTATTTGGATCACTCGGCGAACGCTATTTGTTGCGGTTGCGTCGCACTGCGACGATTGAACGTCGCTAACATCATGTCATTCATCCTTCCCTTGATCGTAACCCCAGGCGAGCCAGCTGGTATCGGCGCAGAAATCACCATTAAATCATGCCATGCCGGTCAGCGCGATATTTGTGTGATTGAGTCGCCAAAGCGCCTAGCAGATATCGCCACCAAACTAGGCATACCGCTCTCAATTCGCACGATAACGCACCCCAACCAATTTATAGCCGGTGGTAAGTTCTTGCATGTGATCCCCATTGACTGGCCAATTCCTCCGGTTTTTGGATCACCTGATCGCCGGAATGGACGGATTGTTGTCGAGTCTATAGCCACTGCGGCGGCATTTTGTCGTGACGGTTCAGCCGCTGGCATGGTGACAAACCCAATCCAGAAAGCAACGCTACATGAGGCTGGATTTACCTATCCTGGCCATACCGAATTTCTTGCCAGCCTGACCTCTGTTGATTTTGGAGGCCCAATGATGATGCTTACCAGCGATGAATTATGTGTTGTACCGTTGACGATACATATCCCGATTAGCGATGTCCCTAAAACCATTTCAAAACAATCCATCGTCACCGCAGCAAAGTTGCTTGACGCCAACTTGAAACGGTTTTTCGGCCTGTCCACACCGCAAATTGCAATTGCCGGTTTAAATCCACATGCAGGAGAAAATGGTAATATTGGCCGTGAAGACCAAGACATAATCAAGCCAGCAATCATGGATTTGCAAGAAAGCGGACTCAAAGTTACTGGTCCCTTTCCTGCCGATACATTATTTCACGAAGAGGCGCGCAAATCCTATAACGCCGTCATAGGTATGTATCATGACCAAGTTCTTATACCAATCAAAACATTAAATTTTTTTGGTGCTGTAAATGTTACCTTGGGATTAGATTTCATCCGAACATCGCCCGATCATGGCACCGGTTTGGATATTGCCGGGATGGGCACTGCGCGTCCAGACAGCCTAATGGCGGCGATAAATATGGCCCGCAAGATGGCAACAGTGTCACTGTTGAGTTAATCATGAAATATCCAGCAGAAAGCGATCTGACGGCC
>MDTG01073438.1_pt1 | contig 10259 bp, 8 predicted proteins | sample 811421 | NCBI WGS metagenome assembly MDTG01 (sample SAMN05326645, study PRJNA326480) | marine metagenome | isolation source: seawater | place: Pacific Ocean: South East | collected 2011 | reverse complement strand
GGCGGAGAGGGCGAAGGCGGTGGCGACATGAACGGCCGCGGACCACAGTCTTCGCAGTCCGTCCCATATGGACAGAGATCCTGCAGGGAGTCGCTCCCGCCATCCTGGCAATATCCCGACAACTGGTTGTAGGTGCAAGTGTTTGTGCACATCATAGGCGGCAGAGGCGGTGGCGGAGACGGCAACTGCGGCGAAGGCGGTGGCGGGGACGGCGAAGGTGGTGGCGGGGATAGCGAAGGCGGTGACGGTGGCGGAGATAGCGAAGGTGCGAATAAAGCATCACATTGCGCCGCCGCACTGCACCAGTTACACCAATCACATTCCCATCTACCACATGTCCAATAATTGCACCATGGTTCACAAGCACAACCCCCGCGCGCTGCTGGGCAATTAGGACAATCCGAACACTCCCACGCGTAACAAGTATAGATATTGCACCAACCTGCGCAATATTGTGGTGTTGATATGGAGGGTTCATATATAACGTCAATAACTTCAACAACTTCAATAACTTCATTTAGTCGTCGACTAGTGGCCGTATCTTTTGGCAATATTTTGCAATGTGCTGCATCGGAAATAGTGTCGGTGGCGTACAATGTGCAGATTCCGAATGTGTTTGTTCCAAAGACGCTACAGTTACGAGCCGTACACTCCCGAGCACAATCGGTAACGCCATATTGCGTAAAACTCACATCTTCAATACAGCTTTCATGCAATTCATGCTTATCCGTGAAATATGCTTTGTATTGATTAGAGCACTCGTCGTGATAAGAACAATCGGTTGGTTCTGTGCAGAAATCTCTCTGAGTACCGGTGTGTGCGTGAACTGTCTGGATCGCCCAACAAGGGTCGATCGTTTGTAGATAATCAGTGTTTGTGAGCTTAACAAAAGTACACCCCGACACATTATATTCAAATACGAAAGCTTCTTCTGATTTGATGTGATGGCAGTCACATTCGCCGATGAGAGTGCCATTCTCAGAATGCAGTGTAACTGCTTCTTTTAAAACTGTTTTACAATCTTGTGTTACTGTCATCGTGACATTTCCAGGTATGATCGTCCCATTTACATGATAGAGAATTGCGGAGGGAAAGGATGGCGGAGTTTGTGACGACCACCCCAACCCTATACCAACCGCTATTAAGAAGGATGATATGACGAAAGAAACCGCAAGGTAACTCGAACACTCTTTGCGGCAATTTATTTTTCGCAGTTGTACGGGTGGAGTATTTACATTGGATTGCATTTTTGTTTTTAAGTACTTTTTTTTATTGCGCGTGTAATCAACTTCCAAAAAAAGTATGAAAATGGCACTTAGGCTCTCCGTCTACATACGAAAATCAGTCACTAAATCATGGCAGATGATTTCGAATTTGTCTTTAACGACCAGTGTCACATCTTCTCCGTTGCAATAAAGCTCTGCGGCAATCGTCTTCTGGAATTTCTACAACAGTTTCTTTTTCTTCGAGATTAATGATTGCATTCGGTCCACATTCCATCTCGCTCTTCTTATCCCAGTGACTAATCGGGTGGCAAATTGCATCTAAAGTTGCTTTCCAACATTTATTTAGTGGATAAGAATTGTGCATTCGGAAAACTGCGCATGTCCCTAGTTCTGTGGTCGGTGATATACCCCCATTGGGTCCAGTAAGCAGTCGGGGCAAAAGCGCGCTTTCGTCGCATATGACACTAACGCCATTATTCATCATGCAGAAAACGGTCCCTGTAAGGCGCAGGCACGTCGGAAGCAAAATCAGGTTCTTTCCAATTGACGGATCCCGTGTCTATATGTGAATTTCATTGTTTTTGGTATACGGAATTTTTTTTTGACGTTATCTCCCCGTCACGCGACAAAAACAAGCCGGGTTGGCGTCGTTGTCTCGGACGGCGTATCTCAGGGCTGCGCTCGGGATCGCTTTGAGGTCGAAGTGGCCCCGGTGAGTGACCGCTTGTGCAACGAGTCGGGGAAGAGCCGCGTCCGTTCCGACGTGTCCAATGGCTTGATGGAAGACTTGAAGTCTTTGCACATGCCCTTGTTCCGTCCGGCCACCGTCGCCTCCGTGCATCGACAGCGCACGCAGATGCCATCGCGATCGCACTGAAAGAAGATCTTGTTGTGTTCGTGATCAGCTGGTGGCAAGAGATTGATGCACCAGTGTTGTCCTTCGCCCGCCACGTCGATATAGTAGACGTCCTTTTCCGACTTGCGCACGCTGCAAACGCGAAGGTTGCGGTACTGCCGTACGAAACGAGCCCGAATGTGTTTTTCAAATATGGCGAAGATATCACGGTCGAAAACGTCCGTTGCGGTGCAGCCAATTTTGGCTTCTTGCTTGAACGTCGCGTCTTTGCCTTTGATCTTGTACGTCTTCACGCCATCCTCTTTGACGACGGTCTTTAGCGTGTCACCGAATTTGGGACATCCGGCGTAGCACATCCACTGCGGGTGGCGAGACTTGAAAATCGTGCGAATCGAAGTGCGCTCGATGGTCAGTCGCGATTTGAGCGCGTAATTGGACTCAAGTTGCGGGCTTCGAATTCCATCGAGATAGACGCTGTGGAGGTCGTAGGGGCAACCCTCGTCGATTTTGCCCAGATTGCAACCCAACGCGGGGCAACGCAGATCTCCGTCACGCACTCGACGACCTTTGCATCTCTCACAATTGGATGCACGGTGTGCGCCGAAAACGCGCAGCCCGATTCCGTTGTAACCCAAATAACACTCGTTTTTGATGACATCGGACCATCCGACGGGAGCGAGCGAGTGCTTGGCGCCAAACGTGAGGATGAGAGCTTCGATAATCGACTCTCTCATGTAGAGTGCTTCTTCCACGCCGACGTAGATTTGCGGAAACACGAAGCGCACGTGTTGATCGATTCGCCCATGGGTGTCGCGCACCGAGTTCAAAAAGTACGTGTTGTCGTCAACCGCAAACGTGGTCTTCGAAGTATGATACCAAGGTCCGCTGCGAAGCAATTCGTCCGAAAGGCGGACGCTGTCCTCTGGAGCCATGCCAGTTCGCAGCACATTCTTGTAGAGCGTGGAAAACACGCGCGGATTCACAAAGCTCGGATCACCCGTTGCGATGACCCGGACCACGTCTTCAGAGTCGACGACACATTGGTAAGCGCCATTCGGCGGCGAGACCGTGTGCCAAATCACGTCCATGACGTCTGCATCAATCTGGACGCGACCATCGACGACAAAGATGGTTTCCGACGTCTGGATACGCGGCACTTTTTTGATGAGCTCGGAAAAGGCATGGCGAGAAGCACAGAGGGCTCTCGGCTGCGCGAGGAGCAGGATCGCCTCGAAGAGTCTGGGGGTGTTGACGCTGACATCTTCTGGAAAGAAACGTGCACACGATTGGTGAATGACGGCGGCGATGGTGGCGATTTCATCAGAGGTCAGATACTCTGGCGTGGCGAAGTTGCACTCCAGAAACATTCGAAAGATTGGCGAAGGGTTCTCATGCAGAAAGAAGGGGATGTCGTTACGGACATCCGCGTCGATGGCATCGAACAGGAGCATTTCGACTTCTTTTTCTGCAGGCAACATGAACTTTTCGTTTGCATTCGCAAACGTGTGCGACGCCGCAGCCTTTTTTTGACTGGCGCGTCGATGGTGGTAAGGCACCAACGTTTCGACGACCTTTGACATTTTTTTTTGAACAACAAAAATTTGAATTTGACGTGCGGTCGTTGTCGTCTGCAGAAAATCAGCCGAGGAGCTAAATCCGATGTTGGAGGTCATCACATGTGTATGGAACGAATGCATACGCTTCCTGATCAATACATTTTCTAGCCTCATCGTGTCTGCCGTATCTACAACCGTGCCAAAGCCCGTTCCGCCATGCGTCATGTACGTGGAGGGCGAGACAGCCTTGGCCGTGCGCGATACCCTGTATTACTCCGCGATCGACTTTAAAGATCACGTGTTGACCACAGACGAATACGACCAGAGCATCCGGTCGAAGTTTCCCTTCCAACACGGGCCCGTGCTTCACATCAACGATGAGGCGAAGACCATCATCACGCAATCGAAAAGCATGCTTCGATATGCGAGCAGATTGGCTCGTACATACCCGTCGAATGCGGTGAATGCCGCTGTAATCGACGAGTGGTGTGATTTGCAAACGGAATTCATGATGCCCGTGACTGCATGCATGCATCCAGAACGCTTCGGATTGGACGGGCACGACAAGAAAGGCCAGAGCGAGTATATCGTCAAGACGCACATACCACAATACATGCGGCATCTGAATGAGGAACTTGAAGACAGTATGTGGCTGGGTGATTTCGACCAGCCAACGATGGCCGATTTCTGTTGGTATTCAACCATCAAGTGGCTCAAATCGGGAGAGTTCGAAAGCATCCAAGAGACTTTCTTTGCGGCATTTCCGCACATCAAACGCTTCATAAAGGACATGGAATTTTACGACGACGACGACGAGACGGAAGACGAGACGGTAGACGAGACGGTAGACGAGACGGTAGACGAGACGGAACTTTCGGCGGTGCAAGAGACAGAGGGTGTGCAGAAGAAGAACGAGTAGAATGTGTCGTTTGGTGTGTGCTCGGCGATGGATTTTTTTTTGCAAGTACAAAGTGAATCATGAGTTTAGGAGAAATGAGTGCCTTTTTTTCTTCCACAGAAACAGGGTTGACTGCTGTCGCCAAAACGAAGCTTCGCGAATTGTTGACTCGATTGTCGTCACGCGATGCGGAACAACTTTACATTGAATTATGTCGCATTCAGCTTGCGGCGGACGACGGGAGTATGCCAACGCTTAGTATTCTGCACACGGACAATCCGACAGATTTTGCCCACAAGTTTTTGAGCACCGGGTTGCTGATTGATCTCGTTGCGGATTGCATCGAATTGTCGGTGATGATGCGGCTAAAAAAGTGGAGGTTTGAAGACATGGAGTCAAATCTGTCGGCCCGACTCCATCGGGAGAGGACACGATGGCACGACCACTACAGTCACTTCTCGTTTGTTTCACGCGATCTCAATCGCAAAGCATACGAAAAGGTGAGAGCGGCACTGTCTCTTTCTGTTCCAAAGACTGTTCGACCGCAAGAGTGGCAAACGCTTCTTCTTTCGGAATTGTCCGTGCTTCGAACTCAATCGGTGACCTTTTGGAATGCCATTCAGATAAATCGGCGCACCATCGAAGAAGAACGCGCCATTTGCCACAAGCTCGTCTTGTGTACCGCCTTTCAAGACGGAAAAATGATCAAAAGTTTGCATCAACGCATCATGGACGACATTTATTTGAAAACCTACGACATTGCTCTACGCAAATCGGCCCGAAAGACGCGAAAGTCTTGGTTTCTCCGCTACTTGCGTATTTTCGCGCGTCGTCGACGCAGTTTGACCGTCGTCACGAAGCCGGCGGATGTTTCACGAGTCGATAGTAATGCACCGGCTCTTGAGTCCCTACGATTCGTGTGATGCGCACAAGGTCGCCCGGCGCGTACGCGTAGTACTGCGCCACTTTGTCCGATGTCCACAGCAATGGCAATTCACGCTTTGTCGGAGATAGCTCGAGTGGGATGTCTTTTTCGGTGATGCGCTCATGCTTCGGGACGAGAACGTGACGCGTAATGTTGACGCAAAGGTCACGAAACAAAAAAAATTGCACATGTGGGCAGTTCTGTTCTGCTTCCTTACGCGTGAACGCGGTGGGCCCTTCGAGCGACACGGCGATGATCTTGTCAGCGGTTGAAGTTTCAATCCACTGACGCAAAGCCTTGACTCCGACTCTATCTTCATTGTGAAAGTATACGCAAGTGTGCGAATGCCCAGATTCGTGTCGTTCGCTGCTAGCCGTGACAATCGGACGCCCCTCCGACATATTTTGAGTGATTTCATCAATGGTTTGACACGCCTGCACAAAGTCGAGGCCTCGGTCTTTGAGCATTTCAATTGTTGTTCGCAGTGTTGCCACCAGAACTTGCTCCGTTGTCTTCTGCGCGGTATTGTTCAGTTGACCGATGCGATTCAGCGTTTCCGTCATCTTGCGCGTCGCGTCTGACGATGTCGGAGAGCTCTGTCGATTTTGATTCAAGACGATCGTGCACCAAACGAGCTTCGCGTCGCATCAGGCGAATGTACTCCCGTTGAAGCCACTCAGTGTGCGAATCGACGGACGTTCCATTCAGTATGTCGTCGACAGCAATTTGCACCTCCGGGCGCATCGCAGCGCGTTGACGTTTTGGCATTTTTGCTGAGCATCTCAACCGGACGCAAATTTGATCTTCACGAAGAAACTCGGCGCGGCCACGATGCATCGGCCATGCAAATGGAGGTGAGATGGTTTGACTGTGAGCCGATGGAGCTCGCGCTATTGATGAATTTTCATTTTTATCGCGCACCTTCTCATGGAAAGTTTCCTTCCCGCCCAAAAAGGAACCTTAAGCCGCTGAACAGGGGCGCTACGAAGCATATGCTTGCAAGCATACGCAATATTGGACAACTGAATTCGAGTTGCAAGTAACGCTGGCACCACGAGACCCATAGATATTCACGGCCACCGTACCATTGTTGTTACTGTATCGTACACTATGCAGCCGTACGGAAGAGTCGGGTCAACAATATTTCCCATAATCAAACGGAATGCACAAGCAGTAGACCAACGTAGCTTGTAACGCTCGCGACGAATGCCAACCAGTCGCTTTGGGGGTTTTCGTGTGGATTCTGCCGATCGAAACGCAATATGCGATGTGCGACAAAGACAGTCGCCAACATCATGACAGCATCTGCAATCAGGATCTTGACTCCCATCTCCCTCGCGTACGACCTGAACAATCGCATGAGTGGTCCGCGTGCGTGCTTGCTACTCACAAACCACCCAAACGCCAAATCGTGCGCCATTTGCACGAAGAGCACGGCCACGAGCTGCTTCCAAAGAGTGTCGGGTGCGATGAGCTGCGCGACATACGCTCCAATGATGAGACTTAGAACGTCCATTGCGTAAGCACTGGCTCCGAGAGTTTTATACCATTGCCGGACCTGACGGCCACCGTATCCGGTTGCTTGCAAGATGCCGAGTGTCGCGGTGTCAACCAAAAGCGCTGCTGTTGCGATTTCGGCGAAGCGCATCCTTTGCTTTCTGTTTGCAAAAAAAAAATTGATTGATATTATTGTTGATTTGAACCACCCTCATCCAAAAAAATTTCGAAAAATGAAACGCGCAAGGGAAGAGTTTGTCGTGCTGCGCAAAGCAGGCGAAGGAACCTATGGTGATGTGCACGCAGCATGGGACACGCACAAAAAGTGTGTCGTAGCTATCAAGAATATCAAATCCAACGAATATGAAGAAGGCTTGGCGTGCACATCTCTGCGTGAGATCGCCATTCTCAACATGGCTTCCCATCCAAACATCGTTGCCTTACGCAACACCATCCTCGACTCAAGGCTGGCAATTGTGCTAGAGTGGTGTCCCACAAATTTGCACGATCACATCAAGCAATTTCCGCAATCACGGGCGCCGCCTGACGTCGTGCGGCGTTTCATGAGAGAAATTGTTGCAGCGATCGACTACTGCCATCGGCACAAGATCATACATCGCGACATCAAGTCGAAAAACATTCTCGTCACAACTCACGGGAACATCAAACTTGCGGATTTTGGTTTGACGCGGCAGATGAGCAAAACGAAGCGCGCTTACACGCCCGAAGTCATCACGCTGTGGTACAGGTGCCCCGAGCTACTCTTGGGGCAATCGGTGTATGATCCATACGCGATCGACATGTGGTCGATTGGCTGCGTGTTCAGCGAATTGATCAGCGGTCACACCTTTGCGCGAGGACAATCGCAAATCTCACAATTGTTCGAAATATTCAAAACGTTGGGTACACCAGCTGCTGGCGTGCTAACGAAACTCAAACATTGGGATACGAATTTTCCCGCTTTCAAGCCGCTGCAGACATTTTCCCAAGACGTCACCGATCGAGTTGGCGAACACGGACACCATCTGCTCATGCGTATGCTCGATTACGACTGTGAGACGCGAATCAATGCACGATTGGCTAAAAAGACCTTGTACTTGCGCGATCAGACACTCTGTCACCATTGACATCGTGTTCGTTGTGGGATTGAAATACAAATTTTGCTGTCATTCCAGAAGGCACATCGTCAAGTGCAGCGGCGGTTCTTCCAGCATCGCACGGCGAAGATGAAACCGTTTTTCGAAACGAGATGAAGACAAAAGGGAGAGAGTGGGGAGAAAAAAAGGGGAACCCAGCCTTCGCCTCGTCTCCCCCCCCGCCAACATTTATCGAGTACGTTGACCGATAAACGCTTTTTTTTTGTATATAATAAAAAGTGCCGGAGATGAAAGTGCTGTATGTAGGTCGCGATCGTGAAGAGCCAACTCAGTTCTGCCCAGGGTCCCTTGTCTGCATGGCCATCACCGAAAAGCTCGAGGTACCGATCACCGTCCAAGATTGCTCGGTTTTGCGTAAGACACAGACTTTGCCCGATTGGCTCGACGGCACGCCGATTTACATTGACCAAAGCGATCCGATGCCCTATCGAGGCACCGACGCCGTACGCGCACTCCAGTCGATCCAACACAAAGAAGCATCTACGCGTCGTGAGGCACCACCGCCGCCTTCGGAAGCGGTCGCCGCACCGGTTGCGTCGCGAGGGCAGCCGCGCATGGAGGCGCCGCGACAAACGCGACAGCCCGCGACACAACATCATCGCGATCCGGATCAACCACTGTCACCTGACGCGGCGCTCGACGACTTCTCGGAATACGACAGCAACGCGCTTCCACCCGACACCATGGCCAATGGGGCAGGCAACGCGCCGATTCGAGACGACAAAGTCACCGAAGACGAGCTGCAACGCTTCATGGAAAAGCGCAAGCAGAGCCCAGCCGCCCCAGCACCAAACACAATCGTTCCGCCACCGTAGGCGTTGTGCCGCCCAAACAACCACCGTGTTTTTTCCCCCTGTTTTTTTTTTCGCATGCCTCCGATTCCCCCTTTTGACGTCGTTCGCTTGGCCACAGACCCGACGGGCAGTGCCTGGTTGGTCGACGCTCTGTGTTACATGGATTTAGGCGGCTTGCACTACATCCGCGACTGCATCTTACCACACATCAAGCGGTATGCGAAAGACAATCACGCGTCGCATGTGCTTGTAGCGCTCATTCAGCGGATACCAAACGACATCTGCGGCAAGCTTCCGATGGTCTGTCTGAGTCAACACAAGACAGGGTCCGTTGTTGTGCAGTGGACGTTGTATCTTGCGGACGATGCTTACGTTCAAACGGCGCTAGATGCGATGCGATCGTGCTTCTTGGACCTGGCCGTGCGTCGTAACGCACGGGGGGTGCTGATCATGATGGCCTATCGCGTTGACTTATCGCCTCTCGTCGACAGGCACTTGTCTCAGATTATCGTGGACCGTAACGGCGCGTTGCTCATTCGGGATCTCGTGGTTGCCGGCGCCCCCGGCGTCTTTGAGTGCATTCTGCGTCAGCCCGTGGAGACGCTGATCGACTGGTGTAACAACAAAAACGCGTTCGTCGTCGTGCAGGCGAGTTTGCAAGAATGCAACATTGGATCGCTGATGGTGCACAAGCTGGCGCCGCATCAGCATTGTCTCGTCTCCGAATCGGGACGTCGCGTAAAGCACGCACTCTTCGCGACGGCTTCTCCATGCGCTATGCGTTTGTTGGAGACGACGCGAAGTCAGACGTGGAACGCGCCGAAAAAGTCCAAGAAGCGCATATATTGAATATCCGATGGCGAGCCACGGCTTGGTGTGACGGTGGCGACTCGTGTGCAAAAAAAAAATCAAGCAAATCTTTCACGAGTATCTCGTTTTTTTCGTTGCAGTCTTCCTCCAAGTAATGTGGGTAGTTTGGCAATCAAATGCAGGAAGCATTTATTTGTTGTCATATCACTTTTTTTACACCTTTGAAAATCATAAACGCCGACCTTCTCAAAGGTAGTTTTCGGCGTTCTGTGACGAGTGGAAACGCCACGCTCGTACTTCTCAGCACCTTCTCGTTCGTACGCGCCGCTGAAAAAGTTGTGATACTGCTGACGCGAAATCGCGTCGAGCGCCTTTGGAATCGAACGTAGCAGCGCTGCTTTGCCTACAAGCTCTTCTTTTTGAATATGCGACTTCATGACGCTAAAGAAGTTTTCGATCGCGTTCGTATAGTGTTGGTACGGAACGGAGTAGAGGAGGGAGTTGTTGCGCTCGATGTACCGTCTCACTTCCGGATTACGG
>MDTG01014080.1_pt1 | contig 10259 bp, 8 predicted proteins | sample 811421 | NCBI WGS metagenome assembly MDTG01 (sample SAMN05326645, study PRJNA326480) | marine metagenome | isolation source: seawater | place: Pacific Ocean: South East | collected 2011 | reverse complement strand
CCATTGTTTGAGGCAACAAAAATCAATGAGATTAAACTAAATATAATAATGTGGCCAGCCGTTATGTTGGCAAAAAGCCTAATCATAAGAGCAAAGGGCTTTGTGAAAACCCCAAATATCTCAATAGGAATCATAATTGGCAATAGTGCCACGGGTGTTCCTGGAGGTTTTACAAGGTGCTTCCAATAACCCTTGTTGGCTGAAAGTGTAATAATGACAAATGTGAAAAGTGACAAAACAAATGTAACAGATATATTTCCAGTTACATTAGCTGCTCCAGGTGTTAACCCTAGTAGATTGTTAATCAAAATGAAGAAAAAAACCGTAAGCAAAAAAATTGTGTACCTTTCGTGCTTAGGCCCAATATTGTTTTTTATAATATCGTCTCTAACAAACAATATTAGTGGTTCTAAAAAGGCCTGAACCCCTTTCGGTGCGCTATTTATCTCTTTATAAGACCGAGAGGTCTTGATAACAAGAAAAAGAAGTAAGAGTGCGGCCAACATCATGGAGGCAACATTCTTGGTTATGGAAAGGTTTATAAAATTTTTATTGTTTGTTTCAACTATATGATGATGATCTATTTTGTATAGCCTATCTCCTTTTGTTACGGTTGATTTTCCGTGATTAAACTCAGAAGACATAAATATATCCCAGTTTCCTTCAGTATACAAAATGACTGGAAGCGGGATTGAAACATTTCCCCATAGATGCCACTCATAAGAGTCTGCAATGTGGTGTAAAATGTGTGGCGTGGGATTAAAACCCTCTTCCTTAGCGGTATTTGTGTCAGCAAAAGCAATTGTGCTAGAGGAGCTCGCAAAGAACAACAAGATGAGCATTCTGCAAACTAATTTTTTCATTTTTTTTCTATGCTTAAAATTTCAGCGCAAAAATAACTAAATATTGTGGCCCAAAAAGCATATCGTTAAAAATTTATTTATTTATTTTTTTTTGTGTTTAAGCCTTAAGAAAATATCATAAAAGTGTATAGAAAAATAAATAAAAAAAAAGTTATATATATATGTGTTTTTAGTGTGTTTGCTTTGTAAAAAGCTTAAAAACAAAAAAATTATACATAAAACAATCCTAAAAAAATTAACGCTTAAAGAAATTATTGGTTGCTGTGGCTTTTTTTGCGCAAACCTATCCTGTAGGGCATTGGTTAAAAAAAATATGGAAAATAAAAACGCGTGTATTGTTAAAACTTGTTTATAAGAAACTCCTAATTCAAAAACATGCACAAAACTTATATTTGTCGCTAATAAAAAGACAAAAAAAATTAATTTATTTATTTTCATCTTTATCTATTACCTTTTTAAACACATAATAAAGAGCTGAAAAAACAGAAAGTAGTGAGCAAATGATGGTATAAACTGGTGTTTTTAAATTAAAACTAGAATCTAAAAAATCACCAAAAAAAACGCCGGCAGTTATAATTACTGCCATTTGTAATGTTAATGTAAAAAAATCAATGTAAAAACTAAGCTGATTTTTCCTTTTGTTCTTTTTTGCCCGCATCCTTAATGTCTTTAACCACGGCACCCATGCTACAAGATCCGGTAAATGAGGCTCCTGGCTCTATAGAAAGTTTGTTTGTGATAATATCTCCATTTAATTTTGCGGTTGCTTTTAGTAAAAGTAATTGTGAAACTGTAATTTTTGCTTTAATCGTTCCCGCGATATCAGCACTGTTGCAAACAACATCCCCCTCAACAACGCCCTCTTTTCCTAAAACAACTTTACCTGTTGTGTTCACAGAGCCCTTAAGGGTTCCGTCAACCCTAATGTCTCCCTTTGACTGCACGTCTCCTGTAATTGTTGTTCCGCTTCCTATTGTGTTTACCGATTCTGTCATATCTGTTTTTTTATTTTTTTGATTTATATTTGAAAACATACCTTGTTTTTTTTGCTAAGTTATAAAATAATACTGAGTTTTAATTGTTTGTTAAGTAATTCTTGTTGAAGAAGTGCTGATAGCCGTCAATGTCCTTGTTTTTGTAAAATTCCCGAAAGTTTTCAACTGAAATTGACATAATTTTGTAGTTTGATTTACTTAACACCGACATTACCGATTGCTCTTTTAGTAGTGTTTCATAATAAATCATTGATTCCTTAATGTCCTCAAAGGGTTTTATCATTAAAATGTGGTGCTCGATTCCTAATAAAAGGGCGCTAATTTCAAAAACTTCATTTCCTATCTCTTCTAGATGAAAGTCTGATATTAATGATTTTAAATATGTGACATCCATATCTTTTTTTGGCAAGATTAAGATTATCATATGCGGATTGTTAGACCTATAAAGGTATGGTGTCCCTAACAGGGCTATTTCATTAGCCTTGTTCATTTTACTGGGGTCTTTAATTGATGCTAAAACATGTTGGGCCTCTTTGAAGATTTTTTCATCTTCTTCATTTATGCTGTTTAAAACCCTTATAGCCCTTTCCTGCTCTCCCTTTTTTAATAACGCAAGTGATTTTAAAAATAACCGCTTGTTTTTATATTTATCTTTAGTTATATGCTTTGTTTCTTCTATAACCTTGTCGAAAAGTTCATTTTTATAATCACTAAAAACTTGCTGATACCTTGTTTCTGATGTCTCTTTTTTAGTAAGCGCCTCCGAATTATAGTTTGGGTTTAGCACCATTTTAGCATAGATACTGTTTGGATAGGAGTCTAGCAGGCTTTTTTGAGCTGTTTGATAAAGAGGGTTTTTTGTTTCTAAATAATTAATGTGTATATTATACAGTGCTAACGAAGAATACTCCTCGTCTAATGGGTATCTTGAAAAGATTTTAGCAAAATTATCTGAACTAAGGCCGAACTCTTTAAGTGACACTCTATATATTAGTCCTAATTTATAATACGCCTCTTTTATTAGCTTGTTAGAATTTTTAAAATCCTCTTTTGTTTTGGGGATTTGGTTTATATAATACAATGGGTCTTTAGTGTTTTGGGCCGTTTTAGAAACTGAATCTGTTGATGTAGAATCTATTTCAACTTGATTAACTATTTTTTTATCCTTTCTTCTCCAATCGTCTTCAAGTTTTCTTGTGCCCCATTTTTTACGAAACTCTGACATACCAAAACTTAGGGTCGCAGGGTTGTAAAAATACCAATTCCCACCGCTGGTTCTGTTACCAAATTGATCATTTCTTAGCCTGTCAATGCCGCTTTCGTATATACCTTGTTGTTTTAACCTTTTTGACTCCGCCTCTTCTCTTTCTTTGTCAATAACCGACTTAATTACGCTGCTAATAACAACATTCAACTCAGATTTTGTTAGTTGAGCTAACATTTGCAAACTATCTTGGAGTTCAATAGTATTAATGTTTTCAACCAAATCTGATAAAACTCGTTGTTTTTCATATGTTTCTTCATACAGCCTAAAATCATCCGGCATATAAAGGATTGTGCTATCATAATTAGCGCTTGCCAATTTGTACGATTTTTTGTTGAAGTATAACTTTCCCAACTCTAAAAAAGAAAGTGCTTTTTGTGGGTTGTTTTGAAGACTATTAACGGTAGATAAATTGTAATTTTCTATTGCTGAAAGTGTGTCTTCGTTACTAATATCCATTTGTGCAATGGTATAATAAATCTGGTCAAGATATTCTTTGTTTTTATCATCATTTGTCATTTTAAAAAGCCTGGCTTTTATTTTTTGGCTGTCAGGGCTTCCTTTTTCTAGCGACCTGGCAAGGTTTATTTTTGCATTAAATGCCATTTCATACTCCGGACTGTATTTTAAAACTTTTTCATAGTTTTTTTGTGCTAAAGAATAATTGTTTGAAAATTGACTTATCTGCGCTAAAATATAGTGCAGCCTAACTTTTTTTCTTTTTCTTTTTATTAGCTCGGTTGCGTTTATTAATTCCGCTTTTGCTCTTGTCAAATCTTTTTTTTGCAGATAATAATCTGCAGCAACCAGGCAACGTTCTTTATTTAGCTTTTTTGGAAACCTCCTGTTTTTGAAAAGCTCTTCTGTTTCTAACTCTGCAGATGTGAAGTCCTTTTTTTGAACATACGACCTCACTAGCCACAAGGCCGCTTCAAAATATATTTCATTCTTGTTATATTCGCTTTTAATAAAGTTAAATGTTTTTACAGCCTCATCAAAATCCCCTTTGTAGAAATATGCCTTTCCCACCATTAAATAGTTGTCGTCAATCCACTTACAATACTCCTTTCCTTTAATTTTCATAGAGTGTTTTTGTATAACAACAGAGCCCTTTCTTATCGCCTTGTCCATTTGTGATTTTGCCACTTGATTTTTTGTCAAATCCCCAATGGGAAACACCGGTAAAATTTCGGTATAGTCATCTGTGTGATTTTTATGTATTTTTTTTACTCCTGATTTTATGCTTTCGTTTCCATTAAAATATCCATTATATTTTGCCGTTGTATTATGATACTGTCTGTTTACCCATGATTTTTTCTTCGTAGAGCAAGATGGGTTTATCAAAACCAACGCTGCTAAAAGCAGTACATTAACACATGTTGTTTTTAATTTCATAATGAGTACAAACTACTTTTTTGTCAATTTATTTCATTCGTATTTTAAAATTCTAGCAAATATGCTTATAATTTTATGATATTTGCAAACATTATGCAAGATAAAACACGATTTAAAATGTTTTGGGAAAGAGTTTTACGTAAATATCGGTTTGTTATAATGACCTCAGACTCTTTTGAAGAAAAATTATCAATAAGATTAAGTAAATTAAATATTTTAGCCCTTGGTGGTTTTGTGGTTTTCTTCTGTTTTTTAATTGCAATATTACTTGTCACCTCCACGCCTTTGTCTGAGTATGTTCCTGGAAAATCAAAGCAAGAGGTTCAAAAAGAATTAATTATACTAAAAACAAAATCTGACTCTCTTTTAAACACTTTAGAAAGCCAAGATTTTTATTTGCAAAATATTCGTAAAATTTTTGCAGAAGAAGAACTGTCTACCCCGGAAATAAACGAGTCTAATGAAAAGTTTAACGCCAATTTGGTTTTTAAAAAATCAAATGAAGACTCTATTTTAAGGGCGGTTGTAGAGTCTGAAGAAAAAGGAATGATTCAAAAAAACACAAAAAAAAACACCGAGTTAATTGTTTTTTATCCCCCTATTAAGGGTGTTGTTACAGATCCGTTTAACCCTAACGCAAAACATTTTGGCATAGACCTGGTGGCCAAAGAAAAAACAAAAATATCTGCCGTTTTGTCTGGAACTGTTGTTGTGAGCGATTGGACTTCAAAAACAGGATATGTTATTGGTATTCAACATAAAAACAACTTTTTCTCGTTATATAAACACAATTCGATTTTACTGAAATCAACAGGTGATTTTGTAAAGGCCGGTGAGCCAATTGCTATTATTGGAAATTCTGGCGAACTTTCTTCTGGTCCACATTTACATTTTGAGCTTTGGCGTTTAGGCGCTCCTGTTAACCCCGAAGACTATATTTTATTCTAATTTGTATGAAAATTAAATCTGTTTTTAGTCTGCTTTTTTCTTGTTTTGTTTTATTAAAAAACAGGCGATGGAAAAATAATGCCGTAAAAGCACAGGAAAGAATGATGTTTTATTTAGTAAATAAAGCCAAAAGAACGGTTTTTGGTAAAGACCACTCGTTTTCAAGCATTAAAAACTATGGTGATTTTAAAAAACAGATTCCAATACGTGATTACGAAGACCTAGACCCATACATTCAAAAAGTTATACTTGGTGAAAAAAACATTTTATGGCCGGGAAAGCCCATTTATTTTAGTAAAACTTCTGGCACAACCTCTGGCACAAAGTACATCCCTATTAGTGCAGAAAGCATGCCAAATCATATTGTCGCAGCTCGTGACGCTATACTGAATTATATTTGGGAAACAAAGGAAACGAGTATTGTAAATGGAAAAATGATTTTTTTACAGGGCAGTCCTAAACTGTCTAAAACTGGAGGGGTTTTAACTGGCAGGTTGTCAGGAATAGTTGCTCACCACATACCCTTTTATCTTAAGAAAAATAGACTTCCTTCTTATGAGGCTAATTGTATTGAGGATTGGGAAAAAAAAGTGGACGCCATTGTTCAGGAAACCATTTCTGAAAAAATGAGTGTTATTTCTGGAATACCCCCTTGGGTAAAAATGTATTTTGAAAAACTGAAAGAAAAAAGTGGCAAACTAATTAAAGAGGTGTTTCCGGATTTTAGCCTTTTTATTTATGGGGGCGTTAACTACAGGCCATATCAGAAGAGTTTTGAGAGGTTAATTGGTAAAAAAATAGCTAGTATAGAACTATACCCGGCTTCAGAGGGGTTTATTGCTTATCAAGACTCGCAAAAAAAAGACGGAATGCTATTGTGTGTTAATCATGGTATTTTTTATGAGTTTGTTGCTAGTGAAGATTTTTTTAAACAACCGCGGGAAAGAATAACACTTGCAGATGTTAAAATTGGGATAAATTATGTTATTATACTAAATACAAGTGCGGGTCTTTGGGGATACAATCTTGGCGACACAATAAGGTTTGTCTCAACAAACCCTTATCGCATTATTGTTACGGGAAGAATAAAACACTTTACCTCTGCTTTTGGAGAGCATGTAATTGCCGAAGAGGTTGAGCGCTCTTTAAAAGAGGCCTTAAAAATAATTCCTGCTCAGGTAAATGAGTTTCATGTTGCCCCTCAGGTTAACCCCAAAAAAGGGCTGCCTTATCATGAGTGGTTTGTTGAATTTGAAAAAAAACCAAAAGACCTTTCGGCTTTTAAACGGCTTGTCGACTCCTCTCTACAAAAGCAAAACAATTATTATAAAGATTTAATTTCGGGCAAAATATTGCGCCCTCTGGAAATTACTGTAGTAAAAAAACACGGCTTTATAGATTATATGAAGTCTATAGGAAAACTGGGTGGTCAAAACAAGGTCCCTAGATTAGCTAACAATAGAGATATAGCCAATAAATTAATTATATGAAAAAGAAAAGAATTGCGATTTTAGGCTCAACAGGGTCAATAGGGGTACAAACGCTAGAGGTTATTGAAGAGCACCCTTTATTGTTTGAGGTAGAGGTTTTAACAGCAAACAATAATAGCTCTCTATTAATCAAACAGGCTAAAAAATTCAAACCTAATGTTGTTGTTATTGCAAACAAACAAAAGTATGATGCTGTTAATGACGCTTTGTCTATTATGGGAATAAAAGTCTTTTGTGGCGAAGAGTCGTTGGAAGAGGTTGTTGAAGTTGAAAACATTGATCTTGTTGTAACAGCTCTTGTTGGTTATTCAGGGCTAAAACCAACAATAAGAGCTATAAAATCTGGTACAAACATAGCTCTGGCAAACAAAGAAACATTGGTTGTTGCTGGGGGTTTAATCACACAGCTTTGTAGTGATTACAATGTTCAAATATACCCTGTAGACTCTGAGCACTCTGCAATTTTTCAATGTTTAGTTGGCGAAACTTATAACCCGATTGAAAAAATATATCTAACCGCTTCTGGTGGGCCATTTAGGGGGATGAGGGCAGATTCTTTAAGTGATATAAAAAAAGAACAGGCTTTAAAACACCCTAATTGGAAAATGGGAGCAAAAATAACTGTTGATAGCGCTTCATTAATGAATAAAGGATTGGAGGTTATTGAGGCCAAGTGGTTGTTTAATTTGACCGCCGACCAAATTGATGTTGTTGTTCACCCGCAATCAATTATCCACTCGGCTGTTCAATTTTTGGACGGATCTATAAAGGCGCAGTTGGGGTTGCCTGACATGAAAATACCAATTCAATATGCGCTAGGATTTCCAAAAAGAATTAAAAACAATTTTAAACGGTTTTCTTTTTTAGAACACCCGAGTCTTTCTTTTGAAAAGCCTGATTTAGAAACATTTAGAAATTTAAAGCTAGCCTATTCAGCAATGGAAAAAGGGGGTAATATGCCGTGTGTCTTAAATGCTGCCAATGAGGTTGCTGTGGAGGCTTTTTTAAATGACAAAATTGGATTTTTAAATATGTCTGATTTAATTGCAGATTGCATGGAAAAAAGTACTTTTGTACCCAGTCCAAGTTTAGAAGACTATGTTGCTACAAATAAAGAAACAAGACTGTTGGCTAAAAAATTAATATAAATGGATTTTTTAATAAAAGCTTCTCAGCTATTGGCGAGTTTATCAATCTTGGTGATTTTACACGAGTTGGGTCACTTTATTCCAGCTAAACTATTTAAAGCCCGTGTTGAAAAGTTCTACCTTTTTTTTGACCCCTGGTTTTCTGTTTTAAAAAAGAAAATCGGGGACACCGAATATGGTGTTGGGTGGTTGCCCCTTGGGGGTTATGTTAAAATTTCTGGCATGATTGACGAGAGCATGGATAAAGAGCAAATGAAAAAGCCGGCAAAACCCTGGGAGTTTAGGGCTAAACCAAGCTGGCAAAGGCTAATTATTATGCTGGGAGGAGTTACGGTGAACTTGCTGCTTGGTATTTTTATCTACTCTATGACGCTTTATGTTTATGGTGAAAAATACTTGCCAAACAAAAACCTAACTAATGGGGTCTGGTGCGTTAGCGAGCTTGCTGATGATCTTGGTTTTGAAAACGGAGATAAATTTATGGCGGCAGATGGCAAAAAAATTGAGCGTTTTTCTGATGTTGTAGAAAAAATTATTTTATCAAAAATTATTACTGTAGAACGAAATGGGGCGCAGACAGAAATTGAAATGCCTGCTGATGTTATTGATCGATTTCTTGGCAATGAAAAACAACTTTTGTTTTACCCAAGGATTCCTTCTGTTGTAAGTTCTATACAAGAAAATTCTGCAGCAGAAAAGGCGGGTTTAAAAAAGAACGACATACTGGTTGGAATAAACAAACAAAAGGTTAAATATCATGATGAGGTTAAAACAGTGCTGGGGAAAAACAAAGGAAGGGATGTTTTATTAACAGTAGAAAGAAACGGTGAGCTTGTTTCTTTAAGCGCCTCGATTGATCAATCTGGCGTGTTGGGGTTCACAAACACAATACCATCGTTAGAAGAACTTGAGATGTTGAACTATTATTCATTAGCTTCTAATGAATATGGTTTCTTTGCCTCTATACCTGCTGGTTATAAAAAAGCCATTAAAAAACTAACTAGTTATATTGATCAGTTTATGTTGATTTTAAGCCCAAGTTCTGGCGCATACAAGGGGCTGGGTGGTTTTGGCGCGATAGGCTCTTTGTTTCCTGCAACCTGGGACTGGGAGGTTTTCTGGAACCTAACCGCTTTTTTATCATTAATGCTTGCTTTTATGAATGTTTTACCTATTCCTGCTTTAGATGGGGGGCATGTTGTTTTTCTTCTTTACGAAATGATTGTTGGAAGGCCAGCGCCAGAAAAAGTTATGGAGTATGCCCAAACAATAGGAATGATACTTCTTTTAAGTTTGTTGGTTTTTGCTAACGGAAACGATATTTTAAGGTTGTTTTAAGCTTGGAAGCATTAACCTCATACCATTTAGTTATTATTTTTTCAGCAACAATTATAGTCTCTTATTTTTTTCACTTATATGCAAAAAAATCTGGTTTTCCGGCTGTTTTATTACTTATTGGACTAGGCATAATAATTAATTATTCTTTGAGGCTTTCCGGGTTCACAAAACCTGACCTTCTTCCTCTTTTAGGCGTCCTAGGTGTTGTTGGTTTAATTTTAATTGTTTTAGAGGCCGCTCTGGATTTAGAGGTAGTAAAAGAAAAAAGAGGGCTAATAACCAGGTCATTTATTGTTTCTTTGATAGGGCTAGCTGGAACTTCATACTTAACCGCTTTGTGTCTAAATGTTTTAATGGATTTAGATTTACTAAAATGTTTATTGTTTACTATACCCCTTTCAATTTTAGGCTCTGCTGTTGTTTTACCAAGTATTGATGATGTTGAAAAAGAAAAAAGGGAGTTTATTATTTATGAAAGCACCTTTTCAGACATACTAGGTATTATTGCTTTTTACAGTGTGCTAACTTTAGCCGGATCAAGCTCAACTGAGGGCGTTACTTTTGGAATTTTCACTAATCTTGTTTTTACTGTTTTGTTTTCTGTTCTTATTTCTTATCTACTTATATATATATTCCAAAACATACAAGGGCCTGTTAAATTGTTTTTGCTTATTGCTGTCCTGTTGTTATTATATGCTGTTGGTCAAATGTTTGACCTTTCTTCTCTTATAATTATTTTGATTTTTGGAATAATGCTAAGCAATTATAAGGTTTTTTTTAAGGGCGTTCTGATGTCTTTGTTAAATGAAGAAAAAGTT
>MDTG01355792.1_pt1 | contig 10260 bp, 8 predicted proteins | sample 811421 | NCBI WGS metagenome assembly MDTG01 (sample SAMN05326645, study PRJNA326480) | marine metagenome | isolation source: seawater | place: Pacific Ocean: South East | collected 2011 | reverse complement strand
TGAAGCCGGGTGATAAAGTTACAATCTCTGGCCCCTTTGGAGAATTCTTTGCTAAAGAAACTAAAAACGAGATGGTTTTCGTGGGTGGTGGTGCCGGCATGGCGCCGATGCGCTCGCACATCTTCGACCAGTTTCACCGTCTTCAGACAGACCGAAAAGTATCTTTTTGGTATGGTGCTCGTAGTTACCGAGAAGCCTTTTATGTTGATCATTTCGACAAGATCCAAGAGAAGTTTGATAATTTTCAGTGGCACCTGGCGTTGTCAGATTTAACGGAAGAGGACCGATGGGACGACCCTGAATCTCCCACGAGGCAATCTTTGGGAGCGAAAAACGGATATAAGGGTTTCATTCACCAAGTTTTGCTAGACAACTATCTCAAAAATCATCCTTCGCCTGAGGATTGTGAATACTACCTGTGCGGTCCACCCATGATGAACCAGGCTGTGATCAACATGCTTTTGGATTTGGGAGTCGAAATGGAAAATATCGCTTTGGATGACTTCGGAGGCTGATCGGTGGTCAATGGCCTCCAGCATGAGGTGTCCATTTGGCGACGCTTCATTGTCCCTCTTCTCTTTGTATTGGGGCTTTTCGTCGTTCTTTTTTTACGTAGACCGGACAATGGTACGCCTGTCTCAGACAAAGTTGCGACTCAAACAGAGAAGAAACCGCCACAAATGGTGCTGCGTGGCGAGACCATGGGCACCACTTACAACATAAAGCTTGTTCCCAAGACGGCAGAACAAGCTCAAAATTGGCACACCTTGCAGGCGCAAATCGATAAGCGTCTGGAGGCGATCAATGATTTGATGTCTACTTATCGACCTCAAAGCAATATTTCCATGCTCAATAAAAATGAAACGACAGAACCTATAAACCTTCATAAGGAGTTTGCACAAGTTGTTGAGACTGCTTTGGCAATTGGTTCAGCGACTGAAGGCGCTTTTGATATTACCTTAGGGCCACTCATTGAACTGTGGGGCTTTGATAAAGGAAAGCGCAGAATGACCCCTCCTAATGAGGCGGAAATTAGTGCACGAAAAGAGTTTACAGGTTTAGATAAAGTATCTTTAAAGCAGGACCTGTTTCAAAAGAAGGACCAACGAGTTCAAATTAATCTTTCAGGCATTGCTAAAGGCTATGGTGTCGACGTTATTGGAAGTATTTTATTAAAAGCGGGTGTGCAGAATTTCATGGTTGAGATTGGCGGTGAAATTTTAGTGCAAGGAAACAATAGCAAGGGGTTGCCTTGGCGTTTAGGCGTTAATCGCCCTACACCAGAGGCTGGCCGTTATGAAATTATTGAAACGGTTGCTTTATCTGAAGGTGGGATGGCGACCAGTGGCAGCTACCGAAACTTTTTCAATAAGGAAGGTCAGCGCTACCATCACATCATTAATCCAAAAACAGGGTCACCGGTAACACACCGACTCGTTTCAGTCACAGTGATTGCGCCTACTTGTATGCAGGCGGACGCTCTTGCTACAGCAGCTATGGTTTTGGGTGAAGAAGCGTTTAAGGAAGTTTTAAAAGAAAGTTATCCCAACACATCAGCTTTCTTCGTGCACCAAAAAGGTGATTCTTTTGACTTATCAAATACTGCTAACTTTCCCAAAGGAAGCTTACGGGCAGCGCCTTAGTTGAGTTGTGATGGACTTCCAATAGGTTGACCTGATTCAGAGTGTGCCGTGGCCTGAATTTGCGTTAATCCTTGTTGTTCGAGTTCTTTTTTTATCTCTGTGTCACAATCTACTTTGTCTGGACAGGTCATACAGCAGCTGGGATTGACGCTGGGGCCACCGCAAGAACCTTTGAGTTGCTTTCTGCCTCTCGATAAAATGACGCCTGAGGCCATGGCAATGGTGGCTACAGCGAAAACAGTTAAAGTGAGTAAAAAGACATTCATAAATTAAGCATAACGACAGAATTTTAGTGCTGCAAGAGCATAGACGCTGTTTTGGTGTTTCAGCATCAAAATACCATATGGGAACGTCTGAATATGTTGCTGTGAAGAGCCATGGGATGGGAAAAAATACCATTGTAATCGTCTGAACCCAAGAGCCAAGGCGTAACTATCGCTTTACCCTTACTCAATTTGTCCGTAAGAATAACCAAAATACGAACAGGGTTGATATTGATGTCATTTAAATTAAAGGAATTCAGCTTATTCTTGATGATCATTATTTGTACTATCGGACTTGCCTTCCTTGGTTACATAACCAATGGGCTTGTTTTATTCGAGCAGCTTTCTGAGTCAATAAACAAGCAGATGATCTACCAGTCGGCCACTTTAGGTGTAACGATTCTCTTTCTATTCATTCTGTACGCAACAAAAAAAGATGTTTTTGTCACCTATTTCAGGAAGGGAGACCTGTCCGCCAGGGTTAATCCTGAGCCTTATGTTGGAATTGTGCCAAAGGAAGAAGAGAATTGGTCGCATATTGGAAAGAATTTTGCGGTCATCATTTCATTGGTGACAACAATCGTAATGTATTTTCAAATATTTAAGACCAGCGAGGCCACCGCTATAGATATACTTCACGTACTGCCTTTTGGGGTTCTCTTTGCACTTTCAAATAGTTTTGTTGAAGAAAGCATCACACGACTTGGAATTGTTGTTGCGTGCAAAGATTTACTACCAGACAAAGTAATTGCATTGCTATCAGGAGGCGTGTTTGGTTCGATACATTACTTCGGAAACCCAGGTGGTTTAACAGGAATGATTGTAGCAAGTTTTTTAGGATGGTTGCTCTGTAAATCCATACTTGAAACAAAGGGTATATTCTGGGCTTGGTTCATACATTTTTTACAAGACGTCGTCATTTTTTCTGCTCTACTCACCCTGACCTAGGAAGAAGTAGCGAATTTAAATCTAATCTAGCGTGCAGCCGTTGCCAACCAAACTCGACAGCATGCGATCCCTCAATATGAATGACGTAGAGGACTTATGAAACGAGCATTCATACGGCTGTGTAGAATACATTGGTTTGTCGTATTCCAAAATGGAGTCTCATTATTAGTTTCGCAATGTCATCAAGCCGACGTTGGGAAACTTGCAAAAATGAAAAGAGATAGTTGGAGAATTAGGGGGCGTTATTTTGGCCAAAGTACAAATATTTTTCATGAAACCAGGCTTCTAAGCCATTTTGAAGTCTTAAACGAATATATTGATTTTGAGCTTCTATCATCTCTCCGTAAGCCCCTTCTTGTACTATAAATGCGGATTCAGCCTTATCGGACGGGGCACTTTGTCCAGAAACATCATTGCTTGTAAGTACTGCATACTGGCGCATCGAGAGGTTCTTTTTTGTGGTGAGTAAAAATGTAAAGGCCAACCCTAAGATGAGGGCTAAACCAACCGCCGATTTGCGTAAGGGTGTTTTTTGAGACCTGATATTACGCCATAAAAACCAAATCCAACCAATGGTTAAAAATACGAACCAGGCCCACGTTGTAGAGCTTTGCGGTAAGGCTTGAATCATTCTTTCCCAAAGAGCACGTTCTAACGGTTTTGAAAATGCGTTATCGGCGAGGACGCTTTGTACGTTGAGTAAATTACTTTTAACATTTTCATCGAAAGGAGCGAGCCGCAGTGCTCGCTGTAAATGAAAAATGGCGCGTCCTCGTTTCTTCTCTTGGGCTAAGAGAGTTCCAATATTATAATGGAGCTCTGCCGTGTCAAAACCTTCAGAGTAAAGCGTTTGATAAAGTGAAAGAGCTTTACTTCTATCTCCATTATTAATGGCTACTTGAGCTTGCTGGAGTACATTTGTTTCCTGCGCGTAACTCGTTGATACATATGGAAAGAATCCCAGGAGCAAACCAATAATTAAATACTTTTGTATCATTCTTTTAACCCTCCGCTTTCTGTGAGGGGGGTGTGAGATTTTGATATAGACTTAAGGCATCTTTTAAGAGTGTGGATGTCGCAACGGTTTCTTGAGGTGCATAACGCTGAGCCTGGACTTGCTCAAACCATAATGCCAACTGCTCAGCCACCGAATCTTTGCATCCTTGCTCGATTAAATACTTGGGAAGTTCACTCTGCGTAAGGCTTTTGATTCTTTCACCGTAAAAGCGGGCAACGTGCTCGTAAAGAATATCCATGGCGCTTGCGAGATCTTGAGCCTCTTGGGCCTGTTGCAGCCGTTGCCAACTTAGCTTCGCTTTTTGCTGCTGGGCATAGATGGCAGTGCCTTGTTTTTGTTTGATGAGTAAAGCCAATAGCGCCAATGCAAAACATAAAAGCCAACCCCCCCCAAAGATGAACCAGTATGCAGTGCTCGAAAATTGTAAGTTAAGGGACTTGGTGAGCTCGAGGTTGAGTGCAATAGGCCTTAAAGACGTTTCTTTAGGCACTTGAGCCTTATTGTTATTACCAGAGGCGAGTCCCTCATTTACTCTAATACGTATGGGCCGTGTGCGACTTTCTTCGTAGCGACTTGTTACGGGGTTAAAATAGTTTAACTGAAAAGGACCTAAGGTCATGATGCCTTGTTGCTGTGGTTGTATTAATATTTCGGCTGTTTTCATACCGATAATACGTCCTGATGAAGCACTCGAGTTTTCTGAAAAGGTGGGGGGAAAAGCACGGAAAGAAGTATTGCTAGTTACTTCTGGGATTTTCAGTTGACTTGCACTTCCTTTTCCGGTCGCAACTAATTTAAGTGTGATTGGTTCGTTGAGCTTTGTGGTGCGGCGGTCGACTTCAGCGCTGAGCTGCCATTGTCCCACGTTGTGAATTGAAAAACGTTTTGGCTGATCTATTTTAGGTAAAGGTTGGATATTAAGTTGATAGGGTTGACTCTGAAGTTTTATTTTTTTGCCGCGTCGAAAAAAGCCACCAGATGTATTGGTCTCAAGGGATATTTTGTGGAGTGTTTGCAGGCCAGGTTCGAGTGGGAAGAGTGCTAATTTTTCGATGAGATAAACTTGGTAGTTTTGTCCTTTGAGAACGGCATCTTGAGGCACGATTCTTTTAGGCGTATCCACACTTTCAGACAAAAAGTTTTTGAGTTTAGGGAATTCAGGACGAGAGACATCTGCTAAATTCTCTAAAGAGTAGACGCTTATTGTCGCGGTGATTTGCTCTCCTACCACTGCTTCCTTTTTGTCAAAATCAACGTGTAATAAGGTTCTTGGGAGTCTTTTGTTTCGATAGTATTGTTCGATCTCTGTGATGGCAGAAGGTCGGTCTGTTAGCGTAGGTACGATGGGTTCAGCAACGCCGTCATCACCAAGTACGCGAATCGTTACGATATTACTTTTCGCTTTTTTGCCTTCCAGCATTGCGCTGGCTGGACCGAGGTTAAAATTACCCTTTTGGGTGGCTTGTAGTGTGATGTTGAATCCGTAAATATTTTCCATGGTACGTCGGCCGTTGATCGTACGGACGCTGCTCGAGTTTGATCTTGTACGACCTCTCTCTTTAAAGCCCTTGAGTTGAGGCATGGTGAGCTTGGTAAGACTTCCGGTTTTTCTTTGAATGAACTGAACGTTAAGTTCAATCGTATCCCCAATAGATGCGACTTGATGACTGGATGTCAACTTGACTTCAAGCGGTGCTGTGGTTGCGGTTGCATTTTGCGAGCCAAGGACAAAGAACAATCCTAGCAGTGATATTAGCAGAGCGTTGCAGTGTGGAGAGTATGAATATTTCATCATAATGTTACGGTAGTTTGTCGCCGCTTTCGTTTACGTAGATAATGTCAGCGTTTTCGATTTCGTCGATTCGGCTTTTGATAAATTGATCATCACCAACTAATACAACAATATAGTTATTTGCAGCTAAACTATCTTTTGCTACGCGCGTCGTGTCTTCATGGGTGACTGCGTTGATTTGCTTAAGTACAAGCTCATATTGATTCATGGGCAAATCATAGGTGGCAAGGTTTGAAGCTGCACCCGCAATCGCCTCAATCGTTTCAAAATAACTTGGCAATGGCTTAATGAGGCTGTCTTTGCTGAAGGTAAGCTCCTCTTTGGAAATACCTTCTGCTTGCGTTTTTTCCAAGATGAGCAAGGTCTCCTTAAGCGCATCAATGGTATTTTCACCTTTAATCATACCTCCCGCGGTAAGAACACCTTGACCTCTGAAAGGGTTCACACTGCTACGCGCGCCATAAGTGTATTGTTTTTCTTCTCGAAGCTTCATGTTTAGTCGGCTGTTGAAAAGACCGCCAAATGCCGCATTCATCACCTTGAGACGGTATTCGTCGGGGTCTCCTTTACGAATTAGTGGACGACCTAGCATCATGAAACTTTGCGGCGCATTGTCACGCGGTACCACGTAAACGGTGAGCTGTGATGCTGCTGTTACGTTTTTTGGGGTTGAAGGTGGCGTCGCAGGCCCTCGCCATTTTCCAAAGTTCTTTTTGATATCCGCTAAGACAACTTCTTTTTCAAGGTCCCCGACAGCGATGAGGGTTGCCGTAGCGGGACTGTAATGCTTCTTATAAAATTGTCGGACTTGGCGTAAGCTAATGGAGTCTACGGATTTTAACGTACCCGCTGTAGGGTGTCCATATGGGTGTTGAGCACCATATATTTTTTGGTAGAAAATATCCGATCCAATAGCTCTGGGATTTCCTTTTCTTTTTTCCAGTGTTGCTATTTGTAAACGTTTAAGTCGTTCAAATTCAGTTGAATCAAAAGCAGGTCGCAAAATAGCATCAGCCAATAAGCTCAGTCCCTCAGATGCATGTTGAGATAAAACACCTAGACCAAGATTTGCGGCGTCTTTATCGCAAGATGAGTGAATAGCGGTACCAATATCTGCGAGCGCCTCTGCGTAGTCGTCTGCGTCGAGTTTTTTGGTTCCTTTTGTGAGCATATCGGCAACTATGGACGCGAGCCCAGCTTTTGTGGCGTCTTCAGAAGAGGAACCAGCTTTGACTAACAGTTCGTAAGTAACGATGGGAAGCTGACTTTCTTTTACGAGAATCACTTGTAGGCCATTGTCGAGCCTTATTGTTTCAAAGTTGGGTAAAGATGTTTCAACAATAGGACCCGCTTTCGGTTTGGTGTTACGCCAATCTTCTGCTGGGGGTTTACGGTAGGCGATATTACTTGTGGCGCAGGCGCTAAAGGTGAGGAGTAGGAATAAATTCGCGAAAGAGTGGGCCATTTTTTTCATTGGGCATCTCCTTTGCTATTAGTTTTAATAAAGCTGTCTTTAATTTTTTTCATATCTTCTACACCACGTTTGTCTCGAGGAAGTGAAAAGAGAACCGCACGTTTATCGGAAACCAAATAGGTTTCCATCATTTTGACAATGTCTTCAGGGGTTACTTTTTGGTAACGCTCAATATCTTGCGCAAGCCAATCTGGCTCACCGAGATAGTGATTAAATCTTTGCAACTGTTCTGCACGGCCACTATAGCCGCCAATAGCTTGTAGGCCGAAAATCTTATTGGTTTGTATACTCGCAATAGCGCGAGCTATTTCATCTTCCGTTGGTGGCAAATCAAAAAGCTCGTTGAGTCTTGCATCAATGATAGATAACACTTCTTCGGGATTTTCGTCTTTTCGAAGAACAACATCAACATTAAACACTGAGATGTTTTTCATACTTTGTTGGTAAACTTGAACGGATTGTGCTCGTTCTTCTAACTCCATTAGATGCTTGCGAAGTCGACTTGTTTTTGTTCCCGCGAGAACGTGAGATAGAATGTCCATTTCAGCATCACCAGGCTCAAAGAAAGGGGGGGTAAAGTAAGAGACAGTGATCCTGGGAAGTTTCCCGAGAGTCTCGGGATGTGTCATTCTAATTTCTTCGGAAATAGTGGGCTGGGGAATCGTGGCCAGGATTGGCTTTGGTCCTTTGGGGATTGAGCCGAAGTATCTTTGAATCATTGATTTGGCCTCTTCCTTGTCGAAGTTACCAGCTAAGGTAAGCGTCATATTGCTCGGCGCGTAGAATTGACCGAAAAAGTCTTTGACATCATCCATAGAGGCAGCGTCGAGGTCGGCCATGCTTCCAATAACTCTGCCATGGTAAGGGTGACTTACGGGAAACATTGCTTGCCACAGCTTTTCCTGCCCTAGGCCGTAGGGTCTGTTTTCGATTCGTTGTAAGCGCTCATTTTTGACCACTTCTCTTTGTTCGTCTAATTTGGCTTGGTTGACGCCTTCCATAAGCCAGCCTAGTCGGTCACTTTCAAGCCATAAGGCGAGCTCCAGTTCATTCGCCGGCACGACTTCGAAATAATTAGTTCGATCAAAGCTTGTGGTACCATTGATACTCTTTGCACCCGCTTGCTGGAGGTATTTAAAATGCATGTCATCGCCAACATGGGGCGTACCTTGAAACATGAGGTGCTCGAAAAGATGGGCGAAGCCGCTTCGGCCTTTTTTCTCGTTGAGTCCGCCAACGTGAGCCCAAAGACTGACTGCGACAGACCCAGTTTTCATATCTTGGTGAAGGATGACTTCCAAACCATTTTCAAGCTCGTATTTTTCGTGTGGCAAATAGGAGCGATCGTTTTCTGCCTGAGCCGAGATACTGAGGCATAAGGTTCCTATCAGGGCTATTAGTCTAACAAATTTAGCACTTTGTGTTCTTTTAAGGTTAATGTTTGTCCGCATTATGATTCCTCTTTAAGAGCCGACAGATCGTGTCTGTTAGGTTTCTATTCGCCTTTAAACAGATGTTTCAAGGTTAAAACCTCTTTAAGTGATGGATTTAGAACAGAGATCAGGTGACATGGGTCATTGATGTGTTCAAACCACATAGGTGATGGGCGCTAATTACCTAAATTTATGACTAAAGACCAGAACTTATCGCAATGTAGGGGTCTGTAAGGAAGCACCTATGCTTTTTTTTGACCCTAGTGGCCGGATAGAGGTAATTAAAGGTGTATTTTCTTTTGAGTTAGGGGTCGGATCATTTCAGGATTGGACCTTGGAAAATCGAGGAGGCACTGACGTGACTGAACTTTTATTCATCGATTCTGAGCCCGTGGATGACATTATCATTCAAGCCTGTACAGATCGAGGACTTGGCTTTCGCCAACTGGCGGATGGGAATGAAGCACTAGCTTACGCTAAGGAGAACAAACCATCTATTATGGTTTTGAACGTAGAGTTACCGAAAGTTTCGGGATACACCGTTTGTAACAAGGTCAAAAAGGATAACGGACTCAGAGCGGTGCCACTTATTTTGACTTCATCTCAGGCGACCATCGATATTTTCGAGCAACATAAAAAGTTGAAAACCAGAGCTGAGGAGTATTTGCTTAAGCCTTATAGTTCTGACGATCTTCTCGCTCGCATCGACCTATTAATGCAGGAAGGCGATGATTCTGAATTAAGTGTTGATATGTCAACGGCTGTCATATCTGACGACGACGCAGTGCCATTAGATGGGGCTTCTGGCTCATCTCCTTTCTCAATGCCACCAATGCCACCTACGGGTGTATCAGGAGACATGGAACCGAACTCGGAAATGGCAGAAGTTTTGGATGCTGCCACTGAAGCAGTTGACGCATGGGGAGAGCCTGGCGAAGAAGAGATACAGGAGGCCTCGGCAGATATGGTTTTAGATCAAACACAATCTCTCGCTAATAGTGCGGCTGGCGATACTGCTGTGGCTGAAGATTCTGATGGGTTAACCGCGGAAGATAAAAAAGCCATCAGGGGTGTACGAAAAGAGAATATTCAGCTCAAGGCACGGGTAGCAGAGTTGGAATCTCGATTAGGTGTCGCCGAAAATTTAAAAGAGCGATTGGACAAGGCCACTGAGCAGGGACGACAGTCTCGCGCTGAGTTAGCGAAAAAAGAGCAAGAAGTACTCGAGTTCCAAGATTTACTCGATCAACAAGAAGATCAAATGGAGAGTCTAAGACAGCAATTAGTAGAAAAGGATAGCAGTATTGCTTCTATTCGTGCTGTCGCTGAAGGCGCAGAGTTGGATACTGAAGAAGCGCAAACGCGTGTAGAAGAGCTCGAAAAGCATGAACAAGAGCTCGAGGCTCGCGAAAAGGAACTTTCAGAACAGTTGAGTAGCCTTACGACACAGGTTGCGGAGTTAGATGAGCAGATGGCATCTACTAAAGAAGAATATGAGAGCCAAAAAGCGAAGTTGTTGAAAGTTAAGGACGCTATCGCTCAAGCGCTTTCTGATTTGGAAGATTAAAAAGCATCTGTTTTTATTTAGATGTTTCAAAGCCCGGCCATTTGCCGGGTTTTTTGTGTTATTTTACTTTAGTAACCGCACTGAAACAGAGTAAAAAGAGGTCGCAAAAGTGTACTAAAAGA
>MDTG01148167.1_pt1 | contig 10260 bp, 7 predicted proteins | sample 811421 | NCBI WGS metagenome assembly MDTG01 (sample SAMN05326645, study PRJNA326480) | marine metagenome | isolation source: seawater | place: Pacific Ocean: South East | collected 2011 | reverse complement strand
TGCCATCTGGATTTTTTTATAAAAATTATTTTTTAATAACCTTACAGGTGTTATTTCTTTAAGAGTCAATATAGTAGATCCAGATTTTGAACTTAAAATCATTTCTTTAAAATTAATATGAGCTGAACTTTCTTTGCAAACCGCAAATCTACTACCAATCTGTATTCCTTCAGCTCCTAAAGAAAAAGCAGCTAGCATAGACTTTCCACAACGAAAACCTCCTGCAGCTATTACAGGTAATTTTATTTTTGAAACTATTTCAGGAATTAGACATAAAGAAGTAGTTTCATCAATACCATTATGACCACCAGCTTCAAAACCTTCACAAACAATACCATTTACGCCAGCATCAACACTTTTTAATGCAAATTTTAAACTTGAAACAACATGAAATACTGTAACTCCAATTTCTTGTAAATACTTAGTGTATAAAAAAGGATTACCAGCTGAAGTAAATACAACCTTAACTTTTTCTTGCTCTATAACTCTAATATGATTATCAACATGTTTATACAATAATGGAATATTTACTCCAAATGGTTTGTTAGTAGCCTTTTTACATTTTCTAATATGCTCTCTTAGCACCTCTGGAGACATAGATCCAGACCCAATTAAACCTAAACCTCCTGCATTACTTACCGATGAAGCTAATTCCCAACCACTACACCAAATCATTCCTCCTTGAATTATTGGATATTTTATTTTAAAAATTTCTTTAACTCTATTCATAAATATTTAAATTTGTTCCGTTGACGAAAATAAAAATTTAATTACATTATGAATAAAGATAAAAGAGTTTTCGATTTAATCGAAAAAGAACATAATAGACAAAAAAATGGTATAGAATTAATTGCTTCAGAAAATTTTGTGAGCAATAGTGTTATGCAAGCGATGGGATCATGCTTAACAAATAAATACGCTGAAGGCTATCCAGGTAAAAGATATTATGGAGGATGTGAGATTGTAGATCAGGTAGAAAATTTAGCTATTGAAAGAGTAAAAGAATTATTTGGCGTGGAATATGCAAATGTACAACCACATTCTGGCTCCCAAGCTAATTCTGCTGTTATGCTTGCATGTTTAAAGCCAGGAGATAAAATTCTAGGATTTAATTTAGCTCATGGCGGACATTTGACACATGGTTCCCCTGTGAATTTTTCTGGAAAATTATACAAAACTTCATTTTATAATATAGAAAAGGATACAGGAAAAATTGATTATAATATTTTAGAAGCAACTGCAACTAAAGAAAAACCACAATTAATTATTTGTGGTGCTTCCGCATATTCTCAAGACTGGGATTACAAAAAATTTAGGCAGATTGCTGATAAAGTTGGGGCTTTATTGTTAGCTGATATTGCACATCCAGCAGGATTAATTGCTAAGCAATTATTAAATAATCCTGTACCGTATTGTCATATTATAACCACAACAACACATAAAACATTAAGAGGTCCTAGAGGTGGGTTAATTATGATGGGTGAAGATTTTGAGAATCCATGGGGATTAAAAACATTAAAGGGTAAAATAAAAATGATGTCAAATTTATTAAATACTGCTGTGTTCCCAGGCTCTCAAGGTGGTCCATTAGAACATGTGATTGCAGCAAAAGCAATTGCTTTTAATGAAGCTCTTCAAAAGAATTTTAAAAAATATGGAGAACAAGTAATTAAAAACTCCAAATTAATGGCAAATGAATTTATTAAAAGAGACTACAATGTAGTTTCTGGAGGAACAAAGAATCATTGTATGTTGATAGACTTGAGAAATAAAAATATCACAGGTAAAGATGCTGAAAACGCATTAGTTTTAGCAGATATAACATTAAACAAAAATATGGTTCCTTTTGACACACAATCACCTTTCATTACCTCTGGTATTAGAATAGGAACACCTGCAATAACAACACGTGGAATAAAAGAAAATATTATTTCAGATATTGTAGATTTAATAGATAAAATAATCTCTAACCATCAGAATAAAAAAATTATAAAAGATGTAAAAGGGGAAGTTAATTCATTAATGTATAAATACCCTATTTTTTCTGAATGAAACCTATAGATTTAGAAAAAGAAAAAAAAGAAATTCTTAATAAGTATAGAGCATTATTAAGAGCTTGTTCTTATAAAATTACTACAAAAGAAAAAAAAGAAATTAGAAAAGCTTTTAATCTTGCTGTAGAGGCACATAAGAATATGAGAAGAAAGTCTGGAGAACCCTACATTTACCATCCCTTAGCAGTGGCTCAGATTGCAGCTAAAGAAGTTGGTCTAGGTACCACATCTATTATATGTGCATTATTACATGATGTAGTTGAAGATACAGAATATACATTAAAAGATATTAAAGATTTATTTGGAAGTAAAGTATCAAAAATAATTGATGGATTAACTAAAATACAAGATGTTTTTGATAAAAATGTTTCTTTACAAGCAGAAAATTTTAGAAAAATGCTTTTAACTCTATCTGATGATGTAAGAGTTATACTGATTAAATTATGTGATAGATTACATAATATGAGAACTCTAGATTCTTTATCAAAATCAAAACAATTAAAAATAGCATCTGAAACACTTTTTTTATATGCTCCATTAGCACATCGATTAGGTCTATACCCAATGAAAACAGAACTAGAAGATTTAGGACTAAAATTTACTAAATCTGAAGTATATAAAGCAATTGCTGAAAAATTACAAGAAACAAAAGATGAAAGGAAAAAATATATTGCAAAATTCAGTAAGCCTATAAAAACAAAACTAAAAGAAGAAAATATAAAATTTTCAATAAAAGGTAGACCAAAATCTATATTTAGCATACGAAATAAAATGATTAATAAAGGTGTAGATTTTGATAATGTCTTTGATAAATTTGCTGTAAGAATCATTGTTGAAAGTTCTAACGAGAATGAAAAATCAGACTGTTGGAAAATATACTCAGTAGTAACAGATTTTTACAAACCAAATCCTGACAGGTTAAGAGATTGGATATCAACACCAAAAGAAAATGGATATGAATCACTACATACTACTGTCATGGGTGATGATGGAAAATGGGTGGAAGTACAAATAAGAAGTAAAAGAATGGATGATATAGCTGAAAAAGGATATGCAGCACATTGGAAATATAAACAAACTGGAAGCAAAGAAAATTCATTAGATAATTGGATTGAAAAAATAAGAGAATTATTAGAAAATCCTGAAAGTAATGCAATCGACTTTATTGATGATTTTAAATTAAATTTATATTCTGGAGAAATTTATGTTTTTACACCAGCAGGAGATTTAAAAACTTTACCTAAAAAAGCAACTGCACTTGATTTTGCATTTGACATTCATACAGACATTGGTCTTAAATGTATGGGGATTAAAGTAAATGGAAAATTAGTCTCATTAAGTCATCAATTAAATAGTGGTGACCAAGTTGAAATAATTACTTCAAAAAAACAACGACCAAGTAAAGATTGGTTAAGATTTGTTGTTACTTCTAGAGCAAAAGCCAAAATAAAATCAGCTCTAAAACAAGATAAGAAAAAAATTGCAATTGTAGGAAAAGAGATTGCAGAAAGGAAACTAAGACATCTCAAGATAAAAGTCAATAAAAAAATAGAATCTGAATTAATAAAATACTTTCATACAGGAGATTCTCTTGAATTATATTTTCGTTTTGGCACCGGAGCAATATCTAATAGTAATATAAAAGAATTTGTTAATTTAAAGAATAGAGGCTGGTACCATGCAATCAAAAATAAAATTTATAAAGCATCAGTATCAAGATTGCAAAAAAAATCTGAAAAAATTATTGTTTTTAATGATACAGAAGAAGTGTTGGAATATAAATTAGCAGGTTGTTGTAATCCTATATCTGGTGATATAATTTTTGGTTTTTTAACTGTTGGAGATGGTATAAAAGTACATAGAAATGATTGTCCAAATTCAATACAACTAAGATCAAACTATTCATATAGAATTCTAGCAGGAAAATGGGTAAATAAAGAAGATGTTGATTTTATTGCAACAATTAATATAAAAGGAATTGATAGTGTTGGTCTTATGAACAGAGTAACTCAAATTATCTCAAATCAAATGAATGTTAATATCAAATCTATAAATATAAATACTGAAGATGGAATATTTGAAGGAATTATCACTCTTAAAGTACATAATGTCTCTTTCCTAAAATCATTAACAAAGAAAATTCAGAAAATTAATGGTATATCGTCAATAACAAGAACTTATAAACATCAATAAATTTATAAAGCTAAATTGAATATTTAAACAATTACAAGTGGTATTTTTTTTTACATTTGTGGTAAATAAGAAATTTGTGGTAAACAAAGAAATAATCAAAAAGGTTACAAGTATATTTGATAAATATATTGAAGATAATGGGCACCGAAAAACACCTGAAAGAAATACTATATTAAAAGAAATTTATAGTTTTCAAGGACACTTTGATATTGAATCAATGTATACTCATATGAAAAATAAAAAATATAGAGTAAGTAGAGCAACGATCTATAATACAATAGAACTATTAATCAATTGTGGTCTTATACGAAAACATCAATTTGGCAAACTACAAGCTCAATATGAAAAATCCTATTCTAACAAGCAACATGACCATATAATATGTAATGATTGTGATGAAATAATTGAATTTTGTGAGCCTAGAATACAAAAAATAAAAAATTCTATTGAAGAAAATCTTAATTTTAAAATTAAAAGACATGCATTAAATTTTTATGGGGAATGTATTGATAAACAAAAATGTCTTAAAAAGAAAAAATAAATGAAAACAGATATATTACTAGGTCTTCAATGGGGTGATGAAGGAAAAGGAAAAATTGTAGATGTATTAACAAAAGAATATGATATTATTGCTAGATTTCAAGGAGGACCAAATGCAGGACATACTCTTGAATTTGAAGGAATTAAACATGTATTACATACAATTCCTTCCGGAATATTTCATGAAGGAGTAATAAATTTAATAGGTAATGGTGTAGTAATTGACCCTGTAATATTTCAAAAAGAAATAATACAAATAAAAGAATTAAATATTGCAACATCTGAATTACTAATATCTAAAAAAGCCCATTTGATATTACCAACGCATAAATTACTTGACGCTGCTTCTGAAAAAGCAAAAGGGAAAGAAAAAATAGGATCAACATTAAAAGGAATTGGCCCTACATACATGGATAAAACAGGAAGAAATGGATTAAGAGTCGGAGATATATCATTACCTAACTTTAAAGACAGATATGATCAACTTAAAAGAAAACATATACAGCTTTTAAATTTTTATAATTTTGATTATAAAATTAATGATTTAGAAGAAAAATGGTTTGCAAGCCTAGAAACACTGAAAAAATTTAGGCATATAGAAAGTGAACACTATATACATAATGCATTAAAGAAAAATAAAAAAATATTAGCAGAAGGAGCTCAGGGTACTCTGCTAGATATTGATTTTGGATCCTATCCATTTGTAACCTCTTCTAATACAACAGCTGCTGGTGCATGTACAGGTCTTGGAATTGCACCAAACCAAATAAATGATGTATTTGGAATCTTTAAAGCATATTGTACAAGAGTTGGAAGCGGCCCCTTTCCTTCTGAATTATTTGATAATACTGGTAAACATATTGCAAAAATAGGAAATGAGTTTGGAGCTACTACTGGAAGACCTAGAAGATGTGGATGGATCGACATTCCTGCTCTAAAATATGCCATAAATATTAATGGAGTAACAAAATTAATGATGATGAAAGCAGATGTATTATCAGGCATTGATACAATAAAAGCATGTACTCATTATAAAAATAAAAATGGAGAAATAATTGACTATCTTCCGTTTGAAAATAACTCTCAACTTACACCTATATATAAGGAGATTAAAGGATGGGATATGAATTTAATGGAGTTAGAAAATCTAGAAGATGCTCCAAGTGAGTTACATCAATATATAAATTGGCTTGAAGAAACATTAGAAAGACCTATAAAAATTGTATCAGTAGGACCCAAACGAAGACAAACTCTTTATAAATAAAGTTTGAAAATTAAAGTTTATATTTTATTAATCACTATAATTTTTATTGATTTTAATATTCATGCTCAGAATATAAAAAAAGTAGAAATTATTAATGCAGATCAAACTTTTGCTGACCAAGAAAAACATCCTAATTACTGGAGGTTAATTGGAAATATATCATTCAAACATAATAATGCAATTATGCATTGCGACTCTGCATACCAATTTATAAATCAAAACAAGATTGAAGCATTCGGAAATATAAGAATAAAAAAGGGAGACTCTATAATGATCACTGGAAGAAAATTAATTTATGATGGGTTAAATAGTCATGCAACAATAACAAAAAATGTGGTGCTCAAAGACAAGTATATGCAACTAAAGAGTCAAACTATACTCTATGACTTAAAATCAAATACAGCTTCTTATCCATCAAAAGGAGTAATTATTGATACTGTTAAAACCATTCAATCACAAAAAGGAACTTATTATGTTGACAAAAATAAATTTATCTTTCAAGATTCAGTATTAGTAAATGGAAAAGATTATAAAATCATAACAGATAATATGCATTACAATTCCAGTAATATGATTACATACTTATTTGGGCCATCTTATGTAATATCAGACAGCAACACAATATATACTGAACTAGGAGAATATAACACAAAGACCGATATAGCTAATTTCAATAAAAATAGCTTTATTAAATCATCAAAATATACGTTAAAGGGAGATAGCATTTATTACACAAAAAGAAAAAAATACGGCAGAGCAATCAATAATGTACAATTAATAGATACAATAGATAATATAATTATTCTAGGTGAACATGCAGAATATTTTGAGAGAGAAGAAGTGATTAAAATAACAGAATTTCCGGTGTTAAAAATATTAGCTGAAAATGATACTCTTTTTATGCATGCAAAAAAATTTATAAGTGAACAAAAAGAAGATAAAAAAAGAATACTTGCATTTCCTAAAGTCAAATTCTTTAAAACTGATTTTAAAGGAAAATGTGATTCTATAAGTTATGATTTAGAAAAATCTAGTATAAATATGTTTGATAAACCAATATTATGGTCAAACAATTTTCAAATTACTGCAGACACAATAATGTTTACCATTAAAAATGCTAGTATACATAAAATGCTATTAAATAATAAACCTATGATAATCGAGGAAGTTGATTCCATAGATTACAATCAGATAAAAGGAAAAAAAATGATTGGTTATTTTAAAAACAATAAAATACATAAAATGGATATTCTTGGTAATGGTCAAAGTATTTTTATTGCTACTGATGAGGAAAAAAAGAAGGTTGGAATAAATCATATTGAAGCAACTGATCTAACACTTTTATTTAAAGAAAATGAATTAGAAAATGTTATATATGATATAAAACCAATATCTATTACAACGCCAGTTGAAAAAATCAATGAAGAAAAAAGATACCTTAAAGGTTTTTTATGGAGAAAAAAAGAGGAACCTAAAAAAAAATCAGATATATTTATTCAATAATTCTAAAAGAAGTTCTCCGATTTAACTTTCTTCCTACTATATTGTCATTATTTGAAATTGGTGAGAGCTCTCCAAAACCCTCATAAGACAAAAGTTGTTTTTTATCAACACCATTCTCTAATAGATAATTATAAACTGTCTTTGCCCGGTTTTTAGACAAAATCATATTTTTATTTAAATCGCCTATATTATCTGTATGTCCTTCAATTGAAATTTTAATACTAGGATTCTTCAATAAATAAACAATTAACTTATTAAGTTCTATAAAAGAATTGTCAGATAAGGAAAAAGAATTATTTGAAAAATGAACATTATTTAACACTATTTCTTTTCCATAACCTGATTTCAGAATATCTAATTCTATATCATCTACTGTATTTGCTTGCATAATTTCAGGTAACTGGAAAGTAAAAATATCTTCTTTACCAAATCCATCCTTATCAGAACTATAATACGCTGTTTTACCATCTCGAGCAACAATTAAAGAGTTTTCACTTTTAAATGTATTAATAGGGTAACCCATATTTTCTGCATCATACCATTTATCATCAACATTTTTCCTTCTACTAACAAATAAATCATAATCCCCCATTCCAATGTGACCAGTAGAAGCAAAATATAAGGTTAAATTATCTGGATGTAAAAAAGGAGACATTTCATTATAACTTGTATTGATTTTATCCCCCAGATTCTCCACATCAACAAAATCTTTATCTACTATCCTTGCTCGATAAATATCACTTTTACCTAATCCTCCAGGCCGATTACTTACAAAATATAAATATTTTCCATCAACGGAGAAGCAAGGCTGAGATTCCCAATATTGTGTATTAATATTTTCACCTAAATTATATTCATTTGACCAACCAAATTTTTCACTATACTCTCTAATAAATAAATCACAACCACCATAACTTCTTGACCTATCACATGCGGTATAGACATAAAGAGCACCATCTGATGAAACTGATATTGCCCCTTCATTCATTATAGTATTAAATTTAAGAGGTTCTGCACTTTTCCATTTGCTATTACTATCTAATTCAGAAATATAAAAATCTTCTTGAGGTATATATCCTGATCTAGTATCAACCATTCTAGTAAAGAATAATTTTTCACCATCAACAGTAATAGTATTCACATATTCCGACATACTACTATTTATATGTTTCCCCATATTTTTTGATTCTATATCAAATGGGGCTTCTAAAGCAGTAATGGCAAACCTACAATTATCAGCAAAACGTTTGATATTATAATCTAATTTATTAGAATCTATACCATGTTCTATTATCTTTTCTAAATAATAAAGAGATTTCGTATAAAAACCATTCTCATATAAAAGCTTTGCAATCTTTTGAATTCCACCAATATCTGCAACGTCATTAACATCATAAGTATTTAAATAATAACTTACTGCTTGTTCAATACTATCTTCCTTGATATATAAAGAAGCTAATAATAAATTAGGCTGTCTCCATACAGGGTTTTGATCGATAATTTTATTTAAGATCTCCTTTGTTTTTTTATGATGTCCCTGATTAAAATATTTTACTGCCTTATCATATGACTTATAATCATTATTCTGTGCAAAAAAGAAAAAAGGAGTAAATAAAAATATAAATATAATCTTATACATTTTAAAAAAATTATGGGACATTCATGTACTTATGACTCTGTAAAGAAATTTTCCATTGTTTATTTTGTTTTATAAAGTCAATAATTAAAGGCATTATCTCATCTCTTTTTGTCCATTCTGGTTGCAAATATAAATCGCAATCAATAGGTAATCCTATTGCTTGTTCTTTAGCCCATTTTAAATCATGTTTATTATAAACAATAACTTTAAACTCATTGGTAATGCTTCTCACCTCTTTTAATGCATTCTGTTGCTTTTTTGGAGATAAACATACCCAATCAAAGGTTCCGGTTAAAGGATAAGCGCCAGAGGTCTCTAAATGAATATTATAATTTGACTGATGCAGGCTTTTTGTTAACTTATTCAAATTCCACATAAGAGGCTCACCTCCAGTAATCACAATAGTTTCAGTGGGCGAATTCTTAATATCAACAATAATATCATCTATTAATGTAAGAGGATGTGACTCAAAATCCCAACTTTCTTTAACATCACACCAATGACAACCAACATCACAACCACCAATACGAAGAAAATAAGCAGCACTTCCTGTATGTACACCTTCTCCTTGAATACTATAAAAAGCTTCCATCAAAGGTAGTAATTCTCCTTTTTCTAATGATAATTTAGTTTGTTTATCCATAATTTACAAAAATATGTTTTTTCTAAACAAGAATACTATATTTGCTATTTATAAAACAAAAATATATGAAACAGATTATTGAATGTGTTCCCAATATTTCAGAAGGTAGAGATAAAGAAAAAATAAGAATAATTTCCTCAATAGTTGAGGAAATTGATGGTGTACGTCTTTTAAATGTTGATCCTGGATATGCTACAAATAGAACTGTAATTACTTTTGTAGGAGCTCCTAAAGAAGTTGTTGAGGCGGCATTCTTACTAATTAGAAAAGCCCAAGAATTGATCGATATGAGCAAACATTCTGGTGAACACCCAAGAATGGGTGCTACAGATGTATGTCCACTAGTTCCTATAGCGAACATAAGCATGCAAGAAACAGCTAAATGGGCACATATATTAGGAGAAAAAGTAGGGCGTGAATTATC